>ERZ506821.9-NODE-9-length-212351-cov-12.471493_pt1 | contig 212351 bp, 185 predicted proteins | sample MGYA00512912_ERZ506821 | MGnify/ENA metagenome assembly ERZ506821
GGCGGGGGCGCCGGCGGCCGTGCCCAGGGCCCAGCGGCCGACCTCCGCCCTCACGTCGTCCAGGGCCTCCGCGCACTCCGCGAGCACGAGCTGGCGCGACGTGTCCGCCGTGCCCTTGGCGCGCGCGTCCGAAGCGGCCTGGGCCGCCTTCGCGCAGATGCGCTCCGCCGCGGCCTGGGCGGCCGTCTGGGGGCCGATGAGCTCGTCCGCGGCACCGTCCACCTCGCGGCCGGCCCGCTCGAGCGCGCCCCCGCGCGCCTGGGCGTCGTGGACGCGCTGGAGCAGCGCGTCCAGAAGGAGGTTCACCAGGGCGATGCGCTCGTCGAAGGGCGCGCCGGAGGCACGGGCCAGGATCTTCTCGCCCGCGGCGCCCTCGAGGATCTGGTCCACCTTGTAGTCGTCCTCGTACTTGCTGAAGAGCTCGAGGTAGAGGCCGAAGTCCTCCGAGACCTCACGATCTTGCAGGTACTGGGCCACGAGGTCCTGGTCGACGGCCAGGCCCTCGTGGCGGTACGCGACGATCATGCGTGAGAGGTCCTCCCAGCCGCGTGCCGTGACCATGCGCGCGCCGTTGACGCCCGCGCGCACGCGGTAGAAGCTCTTTGGCTTGTTGGCGAGGTAGGTGGTGATGGCGGGGTGCACGCCGTGGCTGACGGCGTAGTCCATCCACACGTCGAGGTCGGGCTCGACGTCGATGCGCTTCAGGCGGTCCATCATGGCGGGGTCGAACTCGCGCGCGGCGCGGTTGTGCTCCGGCGGGTTTCCGGCCGTGACGATGACCCAGCCCGCGGGCAGGCGGTGCTGGCCGAACGTCTTGTACTGCAGGAACTGCAGCATCGCGGGCATGAGGGTCTCGGACGCGCAGTTGACCTCGTCCAAGAAGAGGATGCCCTCCGGGATGCCGCTCTTCTCGACCGCGTCGTACGCGGCGGCGATGATCTCGCTCATGGTGTAGCGGCTGACCTTGTACGTGCGGCCGCCGTACTCGCTCTGGGCGATATACGGCAGGCCGAGCGCGCTCTGGCGCGTGTGGTGCGTGATGGAGTAGCTGACGAAGTTGACGCCGAGGCGGTCCGCGATCTGGCTGACGATGGCCGTCTTGCCGATGCCTGGGGGACCCATCATGATGATGGGGCGCTGCATCTGCGTGGGAATGCGGTAGATGCCGTGCTCGTCCTTGCTGAGGTACGCGCGGACCGCGCCCTCGATCTGCCTGGTTGCCTGCTGGATGTTCATGCGCGCTCCCTTGGGTTGGCTACGTCGATGGTAACGCATGGCGCGGTGGCGGGGCACCGGGGCGGCCGCTGTTGCGGGGCGGCGGGGCACCGGGGCGGCCGCGAAACAACAAATCGCGATTTGTTGTAAGCCCCAAAATCACGTTTTCCCAGCTAGAGGCACAAACGGCCCAAACAACAAATCGCGATTTGTTGTTTGGGGGAGGATGGCGCGGGTCAGGGGGACTGCGGGGCCGAGGCCGGGCCGAGGCGTCCGGGCCGGCGGCGCCGGCGCGCGGCGCTAGTACACGGACATGGACTCGAACTCGCCCGGGTGCAGCGTGATCTGCAGGGCCCACGCGGGCACGAGCTCTGGCCGGTGGTCCTCGTCGTAGAACACGAACGTCGTCTTGTACGGTGGCATGCGGTCGGGGTAGATGCCCCAGCCGTCCGTGAAGTAGATGAGTCCGGACAGGTCGTCGAACTCGCCGTCGGCAAGGAGCTCGTTCACGTACGTGAACGCGGGGCGAAAGTCCGTGCCGCCGAAGCCGAACAGCTTGATGTTGCGCCGCCAGCGGTCGAGCTCCGCGAGCGACGTGATCTTCGTGTCGCTCTGGACGCGCTGGTCGGCCTGGATGATGTGGACGTTTACCTTCTGGAAGAAGCTGGACTCGCTCGTGAGCACGTCGAACGTGGTGTTCACGAACTGCTGCACCACGTCCTGCGTGACGGAGCTCGACGTGTCGATCACGATCACGAAGTCGCGGATGCGCTTCTCGTCGCGGTACTCCAGCGGCTCGATGAGCGGCATGTCGCCGTACAGCGACAGCCCGTACGTGTAGAACACGTAGTCGAACTCGTCGTCGGAAAGGCGCATCTCCTCGCTCTGCACGGCGAACTGCCGCAGGAAGTCGCGGTAGTCGACCTGCTCGTGCGTGCTGACCTCGAGCTCGCCCACGAAACGCCCCAGCTTGGAGCCCCTCTTGCGCGAGAGCGTCTGAAGGTTGACGCGGATGGACTTCGCCTCGCGGCGCCATGCCTCCTCCGTCTGGCGGCGGTCTGGACGAGAGGAGCTCGCGTCCTGCGCGGAGGGGCGCGCGGGACGTTGGGCGTCTTCCTGCCGCGGGCCCGATGCCTGAGGGCCGCGCGGGGGCACGTGGTCCGCGTCGTCGGCGTCGGCGGGGGCCATGGCCTGCCGGGGGCCGTCCACGCTGGCGGCTGGGCCGTCCGCGCCGTCGGACATGCCGTCGCGGTAGTCGGAGCCCGCCGGCTGCGGCGCGCGGTCGTTGGGGTCGGCATCGTCGGCGTCCGCGAACTGCGGCTCTGTCGGCTCGGTGACCTGGCCGGAATCGCCGTCTGCGGCTTTGGGGGAGTCTCCGGCCTGCGGGCCCGCCTGAGAAGACCGCTGGCCGGTGCCCTCGCCCGAGGCGTCCGCGTCCTTCTCGGCCGCGCCGGGACGTGTGGGGCGCTGCGGGGACTCCTCGGGGTACCACGGCGCGTGGTCGTCCACGAAAAAGAGGCGCTGCCAGTCCGCGCGCGCGTTCTGGAACGCACCGCGGCGCAGGGCGTGGTACAGGCGCTCCGTGGTGACGCGCGCGCCGAGCGTGGACTCGATGAGGTCGAGCGCGGCCTCTGTGTGACGGCCGCGGTCGTCGTCGCGCGGGCCGACGACCTCCGCGGCGAGGGCCTCGGCCACGATGTCCGCCGCAAGGTCCCAGGCGGCGCGGTCGACGGTCGCACCGACGAAGGGGTGGAGCATGAGGCAGTGGACCAGCGCGTGCATGAGGTCATGGGTCGGGGCCTCGCGCGTGGCGGTGAACGCGGCGAGCGCGTGGTCGACGTCGAAGCTCACGGTGCGCCCGTCTGTGGAAAACGCGGCGCCACCGTGCGCGGGCTCGAGGTCTAGCAGGGCAAACGACGAGGCGAGAAACGGGTTCTCCGCGACGATGAGCCCACGCGCGAGGTCGACGACGCGGCTGGCGAGCTCCTCGCGCTCGGCGTGGCGGACGTCTGCGGCGTCGGGCGCGGGGGAGGTGGGGGAGTCCGGAGCGCTTGCGCTGGCGGGCGCCGCGGGCGCGGCGGGGACGCAGGCGCGGTGCGGCAAGGCGGCGGTCGTGGCATCGATGGCGGCCGCGGGCGCGGTGCGCGCGTCCTTCTCGCCCGTGGCGGCGTGCGCGGGCACGCCCTGCTTGCGGGCCAGGAGCCACGTCGCGGCCTCCGCGTGGCCGGCGGCGGACGCGGCCTGGATCGCGGCGTCGGCGCTTGCCGAATCGAGCGCGTGGGGCCATGCGGCCACGGTCTGGACCTCTTGCATGTGGCCGGCGCCCGCCATGATGCGCAGGAGCTCCGCGTTCTGCGCGGGGGTGCCGGGGCTGAGCAGCGGGACCATGGCGCGCAGGAGGTCGACGTCCGCGCGCAGCCAGTCGAGGGCCATCATGCGGCCGAGGAAGACGTCCGGCGCGTTCTTGCAGACGAAGCCGACGACGGAGCGGTCCGCGCGCGGCACGACGAGGTTGCCGAGCACGAGCTCGACGTTCGCGTCTCCCATACCGCGCTCGCGGTGGAGGGCGAGCATGCGGCGACCGAGGTCGAAGCAGGCCTCGGCCGTCTTGGGGTCGCGGCTCGTGGGGTGGCGCAGCGCGTGCCACGCCCTGACGACGGCGGCGCGGAACAGGTCGTCGAACACCGTCGCGTCGAACAGCCCGTCCTGCGCGAGGCGAAGGACGCACGCGCACGCGTCCGCCACGCTGGTCTTGCTCGCGTACGGCACGCCTGCGAGCTGCTCCACGCCGGTGAACGGCTCGAACACCTCCGTCGAGACGGTGTGGTCCATGTTGTTGAGGAAGAGCGTCGGGCTTTCGCGCGTGAGGTCGAAACGCGTGAACGTGCCCTCGTGCGGCATGAGAGCGCGCAGCCTGCGCGGCTTGCGGAAGTCTCCCAGAAGGTCGACGCCGCGGGCGAGAAGGTCGCGCGCGGCGTCCTCGCAGGCGCAGCGCAGCGCGAGAGCGAGTGCCCAGCCGGTGTAGGCGAAGTCGCCGTCGAACGCATCCCACACGGCGTCGACCACGTCGACCTGGCCAAACGCCGATGCGCGTTCGAGCAGGTCGACGGCCTCCGTCGCGGAGACGGCCTCTGCGAAAGGCGCGAGCGCACGGACGGCGGCCAGCGCCTCTTGCCCGCGCGGAGGCTGTGCGCAGATGGCGGCGCGGGCGGCCTCGAGCAGCGCCTGGACGTGTGAGTCCTGCTGCGCGCCTGCCGTGTGAGCGCCTGTGTCACGCATGGGTGCCGCCCCTCCCGATCGCCTGTGCCGCCTTTGAAAGTAGCACTTGGGGGACGTGGGTCAATCGTGCTTTTTGCGCTGCCTGCGGATGCTATCCGCGTGAACTTGCGCCGCGCGCCCGCGCGCGTTGCTACCATCGACTTGCCGGGCGGTGACGTTTGGCAAGGCCGCGGCCTTTGCGCCGACGGATGCGGCGACGACGCGTGGAATGGATTGACATGATCAGGCTTGTGCTTTGCGACATGGACGGGACCCTGAAGCCGTTTGGGCGCGACCGCGTTTCACGGCGGTCGGTGAGGGCGATTCACGAGCTACGGGACGCGGGCATCCAGTTTGGCCCCGCGACCGGGCGCGAGGCGGTCGACCTGTACCCGTTCTTTGGCGGTGACGAGAGCTGCTTTGCCACGGGCATCCTTGCGAACGGCAAGCAGGTGTACGTGGACGGCGAGCTTGTGCTGGAGCGCCCGCTCGACCTGCCCGCGCTGAAGCGGCTGGAGGCGTACTGCCTGGACAACCCGGACTTTGCGCTTGTGGTGTATGTGCCGACGGGCGAGAAGGGCGGTCGTCCGTCCGCGGACGTCATACTTTCCGGCACGACGGAGCGCGACGTGGAGGCGTATGGGCGAAGGACGGGGCTTACGGTCTCCGAGGGAAGGAGGCTTGGCCGGGTGCCCGACGCGAAGATCGTGACGGCGGGGTTTGCGTACATGGGAGAGAGCGCCGAGCCCATGGGGGCCATCCGCAACGAGCTGCGCGGGCGCTTTCCGGAGTTCGACTTCGTGCGGCCGTCCCCGCAGTTCTTCGACGTGCTGCCGCGTGGGTGGAACAAGGCCACCGCGCTCGCGCCGCTGCTGGAGCGTCTGGGCATCACCCGCGACGAGGTCGCGTTCTTTGGCGACTCGGAGAACGACGTGGCGCTGATGGGGGAGGTCGCGCATGCGTTTGCGGTCTCGAACGCGAGCATGGTCGCGCGGAGCGCGGCACGCTACCACATTGGCGACGCCGCGGACGACTCCGTGGCGAAGGTCATGGAGGCGATCGCGAGGTCTGGCGGGGCGCTCGAGATTCCCGAGGATGCGCTGCCGCGGTAGTACGCGCTACTCCTCGCCTTGCGTGGCGGGGCGATCCGGGACCTTGCGCATCATGATGAAGCCAATCACGAAGAGGATGACGATCGAGAACACGCCGAGCGAGCCGGAGCCGGTGAGCGCCGTCATCGTGCCGACGATGAACGTGCCCATGATGGCCGCGTACTTGCCAAAGATGTCGAAGAAGCCAAAGTACTCGTTCGCGTGCTCCTTCGGGCAGAGCTTGCCGAACTCGGAGCGGCTCAGCGCCTGGATGCCGCCCTGGAACAGGCCGACCATGATGGCCAGGAACCAGAACTCGATGGCGCTCCTGAGGAAGAACGCCGCGAACAGCGTGATGAACGTGTAGCCCGCTATGCCCACGAGCAGCATGGTCTTCGTGCCGAACTTGCGGCCGAGCTTGCCGTACGCGATGGCGGACGGGAAGGCCACGAACTGCGTGACGAGAAGGGCGAGGACAAGCTGGGTGCCGTCGATGCCCAGGTCGGAGCCGTAGCTGGTCGAGAGCTTGATGATGGTGTGGACGCCGTCGATGTAGAAGAAGTACGCGATGATGAAGTAGCGCAGGGTCTTGTCGGCCCAGATCTTCCTGAGCGTGGCGCCGATGCCGTGGAACGCCTTCGAGATCGCGTGGTCCTCGCGCGGCTTGTAGTGCGTCTGCTCGACGTCCCTCAGCATGGGGATGGTGAACGCCACCCACCACGCGGCCGTGATCACGAAGGCGACCTGCATGGCGTTCTGGAAGCTCATTCCAAACGGCCTGGCAAGGACGATGGCGAGGCACGCTACGAACGGCACGCAGCTGCCGATGTAGCCCCAGGCGTAGCCCTGGCTCGACACCTCGTCCATGCGCTCGTCCGTCGTGGCGTCCACCAAGAGCGCGTCGTAGAACACGATGGACGTGTTCAGCATGATGGACGAGATCACGTAGATGACGAGAAACGCCATCGCGCCGGTCGGAAAGCCCATCGCTACCGTGGCGACGACGCCGGTGCCGACGGTTCCCACGACGAACTTCTTCTTCATGCCCTGCATGTCCGCGATGCTGCCGAGAATCGGCATGAGCAGCGCGATCACGAGCGAGGCGACGGTCTCGCCGTAGCTCCACGCCACGAGGGCCGGCCCGTCCGCGAGCGACTTGAAGTAGATGGGGATGATGCTCGTGGCCAGAAGGACGAGGGCGGAGTTGCCCACGTCGTACATAATCCAGCTCTTCTCGGCCCTTGAGAACTTCTGCTTTGCCATGTTGGCGATCCTTTCTGTGGACCCGGCCCCTTGCATAGACGAGGCAATTCTAGAAGAACTTATGAAATGTTTTCGAAAGGCTGCCGTAAGCGGTACGTCAGGCGGCGCATGGGGCACGAACGTCGTGGCGCGTCTGCGGCGCGCGTCCGGACGGCGTCGCCGGGCACAAAGGTGTGCGCGCTGTGTGCGTGGTGCGTGCGAGGCGTCGCGATGTTGCGTTTTTCAAGGTGGGGGAGCGGCGCATCTGCGATACTTATCCACTAGGCCGCATGGGGCGAGCACGGTGCGAGCCCCGTTCCATAAGGAGATGACGGATGCCTGCAATTTTGACGCATGACTTCTTTGGCAGGGATGCCTATGACGACGTCTCGCCGAGCCGGGGGTTTGTCACGCAACAGCAGCGTCAGGCCTTCCTGTTGGGAAACCAGGGTCCCGACCCGCTGTTCTATCTCGTGGCGGACCCGCTTGTGGGAAGAGAGAACCGCGTGGGCGGGCTCATGCACCACGCGAAGCCGGCCAGGCTCCTGAGCGCCCTGCGCGACGCGCTGACCATGCTCACCCGCGACGAGCGCCCGGTGGGCGACGCGTACGCGGCGGGCTTCCTGTGCCACTACCTGCTGGACCGGTCCATGCACCCGCTGGTGTACGCATACCAGTACGCGCTGTGCGATGCGGGCGTGAGCGGCCTTGACAGGTCCGACGGCGACGAGGTGCACGCGGAGATCGAGCGCGACCTGGACGAGATGGTGCTGTACGCGAAGACCGGCCTGACCGTCCGCACGTTCAAGCCGTACCGCGAGGTGCTGCGCGCGGACGACGCCACGCTGGCCGTGATCGACAAGCTGTACTTCTACATGAACCTCTGGACGTACAGCCGCACGCTCGACCAGGACTGCTACACGCACGCCGTTAAGTCGTTCAGGCTCATGCAGCGCCTGTTCTACGCGCCGGGCCAGGGCAAGACGCGGGTGCTGGCGCCGCTGGAGCGCAGGCTGGGGCACAAGCGCTACTCGCTGTACAGCGCGATGGCCCACCGCGACCGCGCGGAGCGCACGTCGGACTTCGACAACCGCGCGCACCGCGCGTGGAAGAACCCGTTCGACGGAAGCGTGTCGACGGACGGCTTCTGGGAGCGCTACGACGCGGCGCTGGCAGAGGTCGCGGGGGCGGAGGACGCGTTCTTCTCGCCCGGGTTCGACGAGCGCGAGGCGGAGGAGCTGACGCGCAACCTCAACTTCAGCGGCCAGCACGCGGACCCCGACGACCCCGTGGGACCGTCCGCGCCGGAGCCGGAGGCATAGCGGTCGCATGGTGAGCGAGGCCACGCATCACGTGATGCAGGCAAACAAGAGCAAGAACACGAAGCCGGAGCTCAAGGTGAGAAAGGCCCTGCGCAAGGCGGGGCTCTCTGGCTACAGGCTGCACTGGAAGAAGGCGGCGGGCAGGCCGGACATCTGCTTTCCGGGCCGTAGGGTCGCCATCTTCGTGAATGGGTGCTTCTGGCATCGCTGCCCGCACTGCTCGCTGCCGCTGCCGAAGTCGAACGTGGCGTTCTGGTCGGCGAAGTTCGAGCGCAACGTGAGCCGCGACGAGCGCGACGCGCGCATCCTGGTGAGCGACGGCTGGACCGTGCTGGTGGTGTGGGAGTGCCGGCTGCGCAAGGCGAGCTTCGATGCGACGATGGCCGAGCTCGTGCGGCAGATCCGCCTGAGCGAGTCGCAGCCGCCGCGCGAGCGCGGGCGCTACGTGGACGTGGGCTCGACGGCGCCGTGGAAGCTGCACGAGGCGCGCCGGCGTGCGCGCGGGCGCGCAAGGCGCTAGACTCTGTAATTACTGGGCACGAGATCCTGGCGGCGGCTGGCATGGGCAGGTGGCCGCGGCTGACTTTGGGGGCACGCATGGCGACGTATGCGTTTTCGGACGTGCATGGACACAGGGCGACGCTCGAGCGGCTGTTGGAGCGCGTCTCGCCGGCGGACGACGATCGCATATTCATGCTGGGCGACATGATCGACCGCGGGCCGGATCCCGTGGGGGCGCTGCGCATCTGCCGCGAACTGCCGGGCTCGACCGTGCTGATGGGCAACCACGAGGACCTGATGCTCACGTACCTGGAGGCTCCGGACGAGGGCATGAACCAGGTGAACTGGGAGATGAACGGCGCCGGCACCACGATGGACGGCCTTTCCGCCCTGCCGGAGGGCGAGCGCGTGGAGCTTCTGGACTGGGTGGCGAACCTGCCGCTGTACGCGTACGCGTTCGTGTCCGGTCGCCCGTACGCGATGGTGCACGCAGGCATCCGGCCGGGCGTGCCGTTCGAGCGCGCGGACGAGAAGGACGAGGCGACCCAGGTCGCGGACGACGGCGCGTACGCGATGGGGTGGAGCGACGACGACCTGCGCGCGATGCTCGAGGCGCAGCGCCCCGAGGACCTGGTGTGGATTCGCGAGGAGTTCTGGGGCCAGCCAACGGGCCTCCTGGATTCGGACGGGCGCGGGCCCATCGTGATCGCGGGCCACACGCCCACGCCGTACCTGCAGGGCATGGCCGACCTGCCGGACCGCCTGCCGCTTGACGAGAACGGCCTCTGCCGCATGGTGATGGTGGGCGCGAGCGCCCAGACCGGCGGCGTCGCGGACCGCTGGGACATCGACTGCGGCGCGGCGGGCGGCGCAGGCTTCGGCAACCTGCTGATGCTCAGGCTGGACGACGGCCAGCAGACGTACGAGCCCGTGCGCGAGGGGGAGTAGCGCGTGGCGGCGCCCAAGGGGCCCGCGACGCACGTGGACTCCCCGCTGGAGCCGGTGTTCGACGCGCACAGCCGCGTGCTGATGCTCGGCACGATGCCGAGCCCGAAGTCGCGCGAGGTGGGCTACCACTACGGCAACCCGCAGAACCGCTTCTGGCGCGTGATGGCCGCGATCTGCGGAGAAGAGCCGCCCACGTGCCGCGAGGAGTGCCGCGCCCTCGCGCTTCTCCACCACTTCGCCCTGGACGACGTGCTCAGGAGCTGCACCATCGTGGGCGCGAGCGACGCATCGATACGCGACGCCGTCCCAAACGACCTGCGCGCCCGCGTGCTGGACCACGCGCCCATACGGGCGATCTTCTGCACCGGCGCGGCCTCGCACAGGCTGTACCGTCGCTACATAGAGCCCGAGCTGGGCATTCCCGCCACGAGGCTTCCGTCCACGAGCCCGGCGAACGCCAGCTGGAGCCTGCCGAGGCTCGTGGAGGCGTATGGCGTCGTGAAAAGGTATCTGCAAGAATAGGGGCGCAGGCGCGCGGTGCGCCCTCGCGGCAAGACAAGACGGAGCTGGTGGATGAGGCTGAGCGACATGACAAGGGGAGAGGTGCCGGGCTTCGCGCTCGTGCGCGCGGACGCCGCCGACCTTCTGCATGGGGCCGTGCGCCACGAGCCCGAGCCCGAGGGCTGGATACGCCCGTGGCGCTTCTCGGCCGACCAGATGCGCGCCATGGGCAGCTGCCAGGCATGGCATCCCGGCCTCTACCGGCAGATGGGCCGCGCGACCGCCGGCGTATGCCTGGAGTTCACGACGGACTCGTCCGAGGTCGCGGTGGAGGTGCGCCTTGACGGCGAGCCCGTGGGCACGCGTGAGGTCCTGAGGTACGTGGACGCGCGCGGGGAGGCGCGCATGCACGACGGCCTCTCCTGCGAGGTGGACGGCCGCCCGCTTGGCGTGCACGTGCCCGCGCCCGGCGACGCCCAGGTGACGTTCACGCTGGACGACCCCTCTGCCGCGCCGGCGGAGGGCATCATGCAGCTGCCCGGCATGGGCGACACGCACCACGTGCGCGTGTGGCTGCCGTGCCTGCGCGGCTGCACGCTGCGCTCCGTCGTGGGCAACGGGAGCTTCGTCGAGCCGGTTAAGAAGCGCCGCGACCTCTTGGTGCTGGGCGATTCCATCGCGCAGGGCTTCGTGGTGGACGACCCTGCGCTCGCGTGGCCCACGCTGCTTGCGGCCGAGCTTGGGCTCGACGTCGTGAACCAGGGCGTGGGCGGCCAGGTGTTCCAGCCGGGCACCCTGTACGGCCTTGCGCCCACCATAGGCCCGGCGGTCATCGTCGTGGCGCTCGGCGCGAACTACCGCTACGAGCCGTGTCGCGAGCGCCTGGTCACGCGGGACGTGCGCTCGTTTCTGGAGCAGGTGGCGCGGCTTTGGGAGGACGTGCCCACGTGGGTGGCGACGCCGCTGTGGCACGACGAGGACGCGTGGCCGTCACACCGCATGAGCTGCTTCGAGGTCGTGCCGCGGCTCATCCGCGCGCAGGCGTCGCGCTTCGGCGGCATGCGCGTGGTGGACGGCGCCGGCTTGCTAGACCACGACGCCGCCCTCATGGCAGACGGCTTCGAGCACCCTGGCCCCGCGGGGTCGCGGCAGGTCGCGCGCAGGCTCGGCCTCGTGATGGAGCGGGCGTCCACGCCGCAGCAGGAGCTGCGCGCGCGGGCAAAGGCGCTGCTGGCAAAGGCGCCGCGCCGGACGTTTCCGCTGGCAGAGTGCCTGCGCCGCGGCATCGGCACCGTCATCTGCGCACGGCCCGGCTGCGTGGCGCTCCGCGAGCCCGGCGGCATGCAGGTCGTGTGGGCCACGGACCCGGAGCTTGCCAGGGACGTCGCGTGCGCGCTCATGCGCGACGCCGTCACGCTCTGCCTGGAGCCCTCGCTTGCCGACGACCTCGGCCGCTGGCTCGGCCTTCCCGCAAAGGAACCCGTGCACCTGGCCATCTACCGCAAGAAGGCGCGCCCCAGGCCAGACGCGGCCCATCCCGTGCGCCCGCTTGGCGAGGCCGACCTTTCGGCCGTGCGCCAGCGGATGTCGCACCCGGAGTACCAGACGGACGCGCAGACGCTCGAGCTCCTGCGCGCGGGCGACGTGCTCGGCGCGTTCGCGGGCGACGAGCTCGTGGGCTTCGTGGGCGAGCAGACCGAGGGCTCCATGGGCATGCTCGAGGTGTTCGAGGACTTCCGCCGCCACGGCTGGGCCCTCGCGCTCGAGTCCGCGAAGATCTGCCAGGTGCTCGACCGCGGCCAGACGCCGTGGTGCGAGGTGTGGCCGGACAACGTGGCGTCCGTGCGGCTGCAGCGCAGGCTCGGCCTCACGGTGCTTCCCGCGACGGAGGCGTGCTTCCTGGCGCAGTCGCGCGACAGCGAGCCCCAGGATGCACGGTAACGCCACATATGGCGCATGGCGCGCATTCTCGTCCACCGTTTGGGGTAGGGTATCCGGAGCCATAGAACATGAGAGGTACCCCATGCCAACACAGGAAACGCCAGACGCAAGGGCCAACCGCATGGCGCCGGACATGCCCATGCAGGTCTCGGCACAGGTGGCAGACCAGGTCCGCGCGCTTGCGGCCGCAGGCGGGCTCAGCCCGTTCGCCTGCAAGAACTCGGCCGTCATCAGGCGCGACGTCACCCAGCGCGACCTCGACACCTGCGTGCGCCCGGCCTTCGTGCGCGACGCGGAGAAGATCGTGCACACGCCCGCGTACAACCGCCTCAACGGCAAGACGCAGGTGTTCTCGTTCCGCCAGAACGACGACCTCACCCGCCGCGGCCTCCACGAGCAGCTCGTCAGCCGCGTCGCGCGCGACATCGGCCGCGCGCTCGGGCTCAACCTCGACCTCATCGAGGCCATCTCGCTCGGGCACGACCTCGGCCACACGCCGTTCGGCCACGCGGGCGAGCGCTTCCTGCACGACGTCTTCCACGAGCGCACGGGCAGGTGGTTCCGCCACAACGTGCAGAGCGTGCGCGTGCTCGACGTGCTGGAGGGCCGCAACGTCTCGCTCCAGACGCTCGACGGCGTCATCTGCCACAACGGCGAGTTCGAGCGCCAGCGCTTCGAGACGAGCGGCCTGAACGACTTCGACACGTTCGACCGCGTGGTCGACGGCTGCTGGGAGTCCGGCGACGCGACCATCGCCCGCCTGCGCCCCATGACGCTCGAGGGCTGCGTCATGCGCATATCTGACATCATCGCCTACGTGGGGAAGGACCGCCAGGACGCCATCCGAGCCGGCCTCGTGGGCGAGAAGGACTTCGAGGACGGGCTCGGCGGCGCCTACAACGCGTGGGCGCTCTCCGCGTTCGTGACGGACGTGGTGGAGAACAGCATCGGCAAGCCGTACATCGCCATGAGCGAGGAGGGCTTCGCGGAGCTCTCGCGCGCCAAGCGCGAGAACTACCAGAGGATCTATGGCTCCGCCGAGGTCAACGGCGACTTCGCGGGCCCGGTACGCGAGCTCTTCTCGGCACTGTACGAGCACGAGCTGAACGCGCTCGAGGCCGGGGACGAGTCCGCCGCGATCTTCGCCCACCACATCCTGCCGCTCGGTCGCAGGCTGTCCTTCTACGGGCGCCGCTACGACTGGGAGGCGGACCCGGACCAGTGCGTCGTCGACTTCATCAGCGCCATGACGGACGACTACTTCGTCGCCACGTGCGAGGCGCTGTTCCCCAAGGCGCGCGAGATCTTCCCCAGCCGCAGCTACTTCGACGGCGTCAGGGCGTAGGGGCGGCCATGGACACGCTGTTCTCTCAGTCGGAGCGCAGGGTGCGCCGGCAGAACGCGCCGCTCGCCGCCCGCATGCGCCCACGCACGCTTGGGGAGTACGTGGGCCAGGAGCAGGCCGTGGGGCCAGACTCTTGGCTGCGCCGTGCCATCGAGCACGACACGCTGTCCTCCGTCATCCTGTACGGGCCGGCCGGCACGGGCAAGACCACGCTCGCGCGCATCATCGCGAACACGACGCACGCGGAGTTCGTCGAGGTGTCCGCCATCACGGGCACGGTGAAGGACCTCCGCCGCGAGATCGACGCCGCGGAGCAGCGCCTGCTCACCGGCGGTCGGCGCACCATACTCTTCGTGGACGAGATCCACCGCTTCAACCGCACGCAGCAGGACGCCCTGCTGCACGCGGTGGAGGACAGGGTGGTCGTGCTGGTGGGCGCCACGACGGAGAACCCGTACTTCGAGGTGAACTCCGCGCTCATCAGCCGCTCGCGCGTGGTGGAGCTCGAGCACCTGGACGACGCGTCCATCGAGAAGGTCGTTCGCCGCGCGCTGACGGACGCCCAGGGGCTCGCGGGCGCGTTCGAGCTGGAGGACGACGCCATGCGCGAGATCGTGACCATGGCGGGCGGCGACGCCCGCGCCGCGCTCACGTCGCTCGAGCTCGCGAGCCAGATGGCGCTTCCCGCCGGCGACCCAACCGCCGCGAGCGCGGAGCACCCCGTCACCATAGGCGCGAGGCACGTACTCGAGGCGAACCCGCGCCACGGCCAGCCGTACGACAAGGCCGGCGACATGCACTACGACGTCATCTCGGCGTTCATCAAGTCCATGCGCGGCAGCGACCCGGACGCCACGCTCTACTGGCTCGCGCGCATGATCGACGCGGGCGAGGACCCCAAGTTCATAGCGCGCAGGATCATGATCCAGGCGTCGGAGGACGTGGGCAACGCGGACCCGCAGGCGCTTCTGGTCGCGGAGGCCGCGTTTCGGTCCGCGGAGGTCATCGGCTACCCGGAGTGCCGCATCAACCTGGCGCAGGCCGCGCTCTACGTGGCGCTCGCGCCCAAGTCGAACGCCGCGGAGGCCGGCATCGACGCCGCCCTGGCCGAGGTGCGAAACGGCCCGCGCCGCGACGTGCCCAGCTACCTGCGCGACCGCCACCGGCCCGGGTCCGAGGACTACGGAACGTACCTGTACCCGCACGACTACCCGCTCGGCTGGGTGCCTCAGCGCTACCTGCCGGACGGCCTCGAGCGCGGCGCGTTTTTCCATCCAAGCCCGCGCGGGTGGGAGTCCTGGCGCCTCGAGGCCTCCGCCCGCGACCGCCAGGACCTGGAGGACGCCGGGGGAACGGACGGTGGAAAACACAGCGCGAATGGGTAGAATGCGTTACGTAACACGTACCATGGGGGTCCGCCGGACGGGTCCCGTGGGCTAGGGAGAAGGGCAAGGCAATGGAGATGTCACCCCTGAGCATCCTGCTCATCGTGCTGGTCGTCGCGGGCATCTGGGCGGTCGTGGAGCTTGCGCTCACCATACGCCGCGCACGCGGCGCCGTGGACGACGTCACGCGTGCGGCGAACGAGACCATAGAGCAGGTCCAGCCCGTGATCGCGAAGCTGGACGGCGCCATGGACGACCTCCAGCCCAGCCTGAAGCAGGTGGACCCCATCGTGGCGAAGGCCTCGGTCGCGCTGGACGAGGCGAACGAGGGCCTGCGCAAGGTGAACGGTATCCTGGGCGACGTCTCGACGGTCTCCGGGACGGCGGCCGGCGTGACCGACGTCGTGAACCAGGTGACGAACGCCGCCGCAGACGCGGCGAGCGGGATCGTGTCCAAGATCACCGGCGTGCCGCAGGCGCCAGGCGCCCACCACCTGAAGAGGGGCGACGGCGCGGCCGCCATCGAGGCGCCCAAGGCCGACGAGCCGCCCGCGCCTGAGACGGCCCCGGAGGAGCAGTCCCACGGCGGCACCGGCTACGTCACGTACGGCGAGGTCGGAGGGGCCGCTGCGAAGGCGACGGACGAAAAGGACGAAAAGGACGAGCGCGACGCGAACGCGTCCGAGTAGGGGAGAGCATGACAGAGGAGAAGAGCGTCCGCCTGAGCGTGCCGGCGGAGCCGGAGTTCGCGAGGGTGGTCCGCATGACGGCGGCGAACCTCGCCGTGCTGTGCGACATGAACGTGGACGAGGTCGAGGACCTGCGCATGGCCGCGGAGGAGGGCTTCGTCTACAGCTGCGCCACGCGGCCGGCGACGTGCGACGTGAGCTTCGCCATCGCCGCGGACGGCGTGTCCATGTCCTTCTCGCTTGGCGACCAGGAGCCGGAGCAGTCGCGGGACGGCGAGGACCTCTCCCTCGTCGAGCTCCTGCTGGACGCCGTGTGCGACAGCTGCGAGGTCACGGACGCCGGCGAGCTCGTCCTCGGGAAGGGGATTGGCGGGACCGATGCCCAGTAGCAGCGAGCGTGGGACGGAGGTCGCGCCGCGCAGGCGCATCTCGTCCAGGATGCCGAAGGGCAAGCTCGCGTGGGACAAGGACCGCACGAGGGAGCTGTTCAGGCGCTACAAGGAGGAGGGGGACGAGGAGGCCCGCGAGCAGCTCATCATGAGCCACTTCAACCTCGTGCGCTTCCTGGCCTCCAAGTTCAAGAACAGGGGCGAGCCCCTCGACGACCTCGTGCAGGTGGGCACGATCGGCCTCATCAAGGCCATCGACCGCTTCGACCTGTCGCGCGGGCTCGAGTTCACGACGTTCGCCACGCCCACCATCATGGGCGAGATCAAGCGTCACTTCCGCGACAAGGGCTGGTCCGTGCGCGTGCCGCGTCGCCTGCAGGAGCTGTCATCCAAGGTGAACCAGGTGACGGACGAGCTCACGAAGGAGCTGCAGCGCTCGCCGTCCGTCGAGGAGATCGCGAAGGAGCTCGGAACGTCCGTCGACGAGGTGCTCGAGGCCATGGAGTCCTCGAGCGCGTACAGCTCCGTGCCGCTGGAGGGCACGGGCCAGGGCGACGACGATGACGCGCCGTCCGTGATCGACCACTACGCGACTGAGGATGAGGACCTCGCCGCCTCGGACGACCGCATGGTCATCGAGGACACGATCAAGGACTTCTCGCCCCGCGAGCAGGAGATCATCCGCATGCGCTTCATCGACGGCCTCACGCAGGTCGAGATCGCGAAGAGACTCGGCATCTCGCAGGTGCAGGTGTCGAGGCTGCTGAGGCGCACGCTGAAGAAGGTCCAGGAGAAGATCGACCCCGAGGGCCTTATGCGCTAGCGGGCGCCGTGCATGGAGGACGCGTTGCGAGGGAACGTTTTGGACGAGAGGGACACGGGCGCGGGCCAGAGGGACGCCCTGGGAATCTTCAGGAGCCTCGGCATACGGGCGTGGGCGTTCATCGGCGTCGCCGTCGTGTTCGGCATCTGCGTCTGGGCCATGGGCTTTATCTGGCCCGCGGTGGAGCTCCTGCTCGCCGGCGTCGTGATGGGCTTCGTGTGCAGCCCGCTCACGAACTTCCTCGAGGACCACGGTGTGAAACGCACCATCGGGGCGCTCGTGGCGCTGCTCGTGCTCGTCGCGGTGATCGTGGGCGTGCTCCTGCTGCTCATGCCCCCGTTCGTGGAGCAGCTCGCCGAGGTGCTGCGCAAGGTCCCGACGTACGTGATCAAGGTCAGGACCTCCGTCGACGGCTTCTGGCGGCGCTACGGCAACGCGGAAAACGCCGACGTGCAGCAAAGCGTGAACCAGGCCGTGAACGCGATTTCGGGCATCGGCATCAAGACGTCCTCCGAGCTGGCCGAGAGGCTCTCGTCGGGCCTCATGAGCAGTGCCGTGTCGTTCGTGAACGGCTTCGCGACGCTGTGCCTCGGGCTCGTTCTCGCGTACTGGTTCGCGAAGGACTATCCCGTCATCGCGCGGGAGTTCATCACGATCGCCGGGCCGCGCCACGAGCGCGGGCTCTCGGTCCTTCTCGCCGTCATGAGCCGCTCCATGGGCGGCTACATGCGCGGCACCGTCATCACGTCCGTGTTCGACGGGCTGCTCTCGTGGGTGTTCCTCGCGCTTGTGGGGCATCCGTATGCGGGGCTCGCCGCGATCCTGGTGGGTGTGCTGCACTTCGTCCCCGTCATCGGCGAGTGGGTCGCCGTCGCGTTCGCCGTGCTGCTGGCGCTGTTCGAGAGCCCGATGCTCGCCATCGTGGCGCTCTTGGGGTCCGTCGTGATCCAGAACTTGACGGACAACGTCGTGTCACCCCTGGTGATGAGGTCTGCCGTGAAGATCCACCCCGCACTCTCGCTCGTCGGCCTCTTCATCGGGAACAGCCTCGGGGGAGTGCTCGGCATGCTCCTTGCCGTGCCGCTGACCGCGGCCATCAAGAGCGTGTTCGTGTACTACTTCGAGAGCCGCAGCGGAAGGCAGCTCGTGTCCTACGACGGGGCGCTGTTCCAGGGGACGCCGTTCCACGACGCCCACGGCGGTGTGGAGCCCGCGTTCGACGCCTTGGACGACGACCGGTTCTTCATGGGGTCGCGGCTGGTGGACGGCGCCCAGACCGAGGCGCCCGTGGCGGACGAGCCGCCGAAGGCGCATGCGCACGTCCTCGCGGACGCGCTCTCGGACGCCGTCGAGCGGGCGCGGGCGCGTCGGGGCGGCCGGACGCGCGACCAAGAGTCTGGGCATGATAAGGATTTGCACAAGTAGATGGGGATTGGCGTCCGCAACGTCTCCATCGAATCGTAGTATTATGCGCTAGCGGAAAACTGCCAACGAGGTCTCGCCATGCCGCGAGGCCGTCAACAAGGAGAACCATGAGCACTGCTGACTATAAGAACATGACTACCGCGGAAATCCGCGAGGACTTCCTCAAGTTCTTCGAGGGCAAGGGCTGCAAGCTCTACCCGTCCTCCTCCCTCATCCCCGAGGACCCGTCGCTCCTCCTTGCGAACGCCGGCATGAACCAGTTCAAGGAGTACTACCAGGGCACGAAGACCATGAAGGAGATCGGCGCGACCTCCTGCCAGAAGTGCCTGCGCACGAACGACATCGACAACATTGGCGACGCGCGCCACCTCTCGTTCTTCGAGATGCTGGGTAACTTCAGCTTCGGCGGCTACACGAAGGCCGACGCGATCGCGTGGGCGTGGGAGTTCATCACGAGCCCCGAGCACCTGGGGCTCCCGAAGGACCGCCTGTACATGACGGTCTTCGAGGACGACGACGAGGCCATCGAGCTTTGGCACGCGCAGGGCGTCGAGTACGACCACATCTCGCGCCTGGGCGAGGAGGACAACTTCTGGGCGGCGGGACCGACCGGCCCGTGCGGCCCGTGCTCCGAGATCTACTTCGACCAGGGCCCGGAGTTCGAGGGCGAGAAGCCCGGCGACGACGGCGACCGCTACCTTGAGTTCTGGAACCTCGTCTTCACGCAGTACGACCGTCAGGGGGACGGCTCCATGCCGGACCTCCCGCACCGCAACATCGACACCGGCATGGGCCTGGAGCGCATGGCCGCCATCATGCAGCACAAGGGCTCCAACTACGAGGGCGACGTCATGAGCTCGCTCATCGAGCTCGGCGAGAGGCTCTCTGGCAAGAGGTATGGCGCGAGTTCCACGAACCCCTGCGACAAGAGCCTCCGCATCCTCGCCGACCACTCCCGCGCCGTGACGTTCATGATCGCTGACGGCATCCTGCCCTCGAACGAGGGCCGCGGCTACGTGCTTCGCCGTCTGCTGCGCCGCGCCGTCTACCACGGACGCCTGCTCGGCATCCAGGGCGCGTTCCTGACCGAGTACGCGCATGAGGTCGAGCGCATCATGGGCGAGCACTACAACGAGCTCGTGCAGAACAAGGCCCTCGTGGACGGCATCATCTCTGCGGAGGAGGAGCGCTTCGGCACCACGCTGAACGCCGGCGAGTCCATGCTCCAGGCGGAGCTCGACAAGCTGGGCGAGGGCGACGTGCTTTCCGGCGAGGTCGCGTTCAAGCTGCACGACACCTACGGATTCCCCATCGACCTCACGCGCGAGATCTCCGAGACCGCCGGCCACGACGTGGACATGGACGCGTTCGACCGCGCGATGGACGCCCAGAAGGAGCGTGCGCGCGCCACGGCGAACCGTGACGCGTGGGGCAAGGCCAACAACGTGTGGGCCGCACTCTCCGACAGGCTCGACGAGACCGTCTTCGACGGCTACGACCACGATGACCTGGACGGCTGCACCGTCGTCGCCCTCGTGAGGGACGGCGAGGAGGTGTCCTCCGCCAAGAAGGGCGAGAAGGTCGAGGTCGTGCTCGACCGCACCTCGTTCTACGGCGAGATGGGCGGCCAGATCGGCGACACCGGCAGGATCTTCGCGGACGGCCTCGAGCTGAGGGTCGAGGACACGAAGCACCGCGAGGGCGGCTTCACCTCCCACGAGTGCGAGGTCGAGGAGGGCGAGGTCAGCGTGGGCGCCACGGTGAGCACCTCCGTCGACCACGGCCGTCGCGAGCTCATTCGCCGCAACCACACCGCGACGCACCTTCTGGATGCCGCGCTGAAGGAGGTCCTGGGCGAGCACGTCAACCAGGCGGGCTCCCTCGTGGCGCCGGACAGGCTGCGCTTCGACTTCACGCACTTCGAGGCCGTGACGACCGACGACCTCGCCCGCATCGAGGGCGAGGTCAACGCCCAGATCTTCGCGGCGAAGCCAATCGTCACCAACGTGATGGGCATCGAGGAGGCCAAGGCCGCCGGCGCGGTCGCGCTGTTTGGCGAGAAGTACGGAGACGTCGTGCGCGTGGTGTCCGTTGGGACCGAGGACAAGCCCTTCTCGCGCGAGCTCTGCGGAGGCACGCACGCCCGCAACACGGCCGAGCTCGGCTTCTTCAAGATCGTGAGCGAGAGCTCCGTCGGCTCGAACGCGCGCCGAATCGAGGCCGTGACCTCCGCGGGCGCCCTCGAGTACGTGGACGAGCGCCTGGCCGAGATGGATGAGGTCGCGGCCGCCCTGAAGTGCCGCCCCGCGGACGTGATGGCGCGCGTGGAGCAGCTTAAGGACGAGAAGGCCGAGGCCGAGAAGAAGCTGAAGGCCGCGCTCGTGGGCGGCTCCTCCAACCAGGTCGCGGACGCCGTGGGCTCCGCGGTCGACATGGGCGCGTACAAGCTCGTCGTCGCGCACCTGAGCGGCATCTCCGGCAAGGAGCTCAGGAACGTCTGGGACACCGTTCGCGACAAGATCGGGTCCGACTGCGCCTGCGTGCTCGCGTCCGAGGCCGACGGCAAGGTGGGCCTTCTGGCCGCGGCGACCGACGGCGCCGTGTCCGCGGGCTTCTCGGCCGGTGACGTGGTCAAGCAGATCTCCGGCCTCGTTGGCGGCAAGGGCGGCGGCAGGCCGAACATGGCACAGGCCGGCGGCAAGGACGCGGCGGGAATCGACGCCGCGCTCGACGCCGCCAAGAAGCTTCTCGGCGCGTAGGGCCGCAAGTGAGGGCGCTCGCGCTTGACATCGGCGAGGTCCGGATTGGCATCGCGGCAAGCGATGCATCCGGCACCATCGCCGTTCCCGTGAAGGTCCTGCCCGCGGCGGAGGTTCTGGGCGGCGCCCGGAGCTTCCGCTACGTGCTGGAGGACTACGAGCCTGACGTGCTGGTGTGCGGCAGGCCGAAGACGCTTTCCGGCGAGGACGGCCCGCAGGCCGAGCGCGTCATGGCGCAGGCGCGGCAGATTGCCGAGGCCTGCGGGCTTCCTCTGGAGTTCGAGGACGAGCGGCTGTCATCGCAGGAGGCCAAGCGTATCCTGAGGGAAGAGGGATACAACGAGAAGAGCATGCGCGGCCGTGTGGACATGGTCGCGGCGTCGCTCTTCCTCCAGACGTGGCTTGACGCCCAGAGGGGGTAGCGCAGATGTCCGAAGGCTCCGGCAGGAGGGGCGCCCACTTCGCGCGTGGGAACGCCGACGGTACCCGCGCGGCGCAAGGCCCCCGCAAGGGCGGGCAGGGCACGCGCGCCGCCGCGCGCCCGCAGGCAAGGCGCGACGCAAAGAGGCCTGCGCAGGGCGGGAGGCCGGCCGCGCGCCAGGCTACCGCCCCAGGCGGGCGCCAGCCCATATCGCGCACCGGCGCCATGCGGATGCAGTCCGCGAACGGCTCCGGCCACATGTCCTCGCGCACGGCGCGCACGACGCAGCGCGCACGCTCCGGCCACAGCCACAGGCGGCCCGAGCCGCAGGGCAGGCGCGGCAGGCTGAGGTTCCTGCCGTTCGTGCTCGCTGCGGTCGCCGTCGTGGCCGCCATCGGCCTCGTCGTGGTCCCGCGCCTACTGGGCGGGGCCCAGTCCGACAAGACCGTCGAGGCCGGCAAGACCGTCACCGTGAACATCCCTGAGGGCTCCGGTGGGTCCGTCATCGCGCAGAAGCTGTACGACGCGGGCGTGATTTCCGACAAGGAGGCGTTCGCGACCGAGGTGAAGCGCCAGGAGGCCGACTCCAAGCTCAAGAGCGGCACGTACGTCTTCGTGACTGGAGGCGACGTGGCCGAGGTGGTGAGCAGGCTCGTCATGGGCCCCAACTCGAGCAAGGGCACCGTGACCGTCGCGGAGGGACTCACCGTGAAGAAGACCGCAAAGGTCGTGAGCGAGTCGCTCGGCATTCCTGACAAGGACTTCCTGGCGCAGGCAAAGGCGTCGAACTACTCCGCGCGATACGCCTTTCTCGCCAACGCGCAGAACGACTCCCTCGAGGGCTTCCTGTTCCCCACGAAGTACGACTTCGGCAGCGAGAAGGACGTGACCGCCGACACCGTGATCACCGCGATGCTCGACAAGTACCAGTCCGCGGCGGCGTCGCTTGACTTCGCGAGCGCCGAGGCCACGATCAAGAGTCAGTACGGCGTGACGATGTCCGACTACGACATCATCAAGCTCGCGTCCATCATCGAGCGCGAGGCCATAAGCGAGGACGACCGCGGCAAGGTCGCGAGCGTGTTCTACAATCGTCTGAAGGCCGGCATGCCGCTGCAGAGCGACGCGACCATGAGCTACGTCACGGGCGGCGAGGTGACCGCGGACGACCTCAAGACCCAGAGCCCGTACAACACCTACCTCAACAAGGGGCTTCCGCCCACGCCCATCTGCACGCCGAGCCTGGCCTCCATCAAGGCGGCGCTTTCGCCCGACAAGACGGACTACCTGTACTTCCTCATCATCGAGAAGGGCGACTACTCCAACCACACGTTCTCGACCACCTACGAGGACCACCAGAAGGCCATCGAGAAGGCCAAGGCAGATCAGGCGGGCTAGTATGTCCATCCTAAGGCCAGACCGCGAGTTCGACAGCGTCGACAAGATCCCCCTCGAGCTTCTGCGCTCGTGGGGGACTCGCTGTGTGCTGCTGGACCGCGACAACACCTGCTTCCCGCGCGATACGTGGGAGCCCCCGCAGAGGATCTGCGCCTGGGCGAGAAGCGCGCGCGATGCCGGCATGGCGCTGTGCATGATATCGAACAACTTCCACGGTCGCGACGTCGAGGCGTCCGCCGCGCGCCTGGGCATGGACTGCGTGCACCACGCCATGAAGCCGGCCCCGTTCGCCGTGTGGGCGGCGCTCGCGCGCGCGGGCGTCCCGGCCGAGCAGGCGGTGCTCGTGGGCGACCAGGTGTTCACGGACCTCGCCGCCGGCAACCTGGCCGGCGTGCGCACCATACTCGTGCGCCCGCTGTCGCGCAGCGACATGTGGTACACCCACCTGTTCCGCGTGGGGGAGCGGCTCGTGCTCCACGAGGACCCGTTCAGGCCGAAGGACTAGGCCTTCCCTCGCACCGAGGCGCACGCGCAAGATGCTAGAATCGATGTGTCAAATCGATTCGCGCGTTGGAACTCTGCATGAAACACTCGGAAAACGGCTACGTGGTCCACGAGGGCTGCGACCACATATTCTTCGTCGGCTTCCTTGGGGCTGGCAAGTCCACGCTCGCGCGCAACCTCGGCACGCTCTTCAACCGGGACTTCGTGGACACGGACCGCATGGTCGAGCGCATGGCCGGAAAGACGGTGTGCCAGATCTTCCGCGACGCCGGCGAGGCGCGCTTCCGCGACCTCGAGGCGCAGGCGCTCGAGGGGCTCGCCCAGAGGAAGTCGCTGCTCGTGAGCTGCGGCGGCGGCATCGTGGAGGGCGCGCGCAGCTGCGAGCTCATGCACGCCATGGGGACCGTCGTCTTCCTGGACGGGGACGTGGAGGACTCCCTCAGGCAGATCCAGCATCCGGAGATCAGGCCGGACTTTAAGGACGAGGACTGCGCCCGCCGGCTGTACCGCGTACGGCGCCCCCTGTACGAGCGGGAGGCCGACCTGAGGATCGACATCAGGAACAAGTCGTTTGAGCAGGTGACGTCAGAGGCCGGTCAGCTGCTATGGGAGAAGGGCCTGCTATGACCGATAGATACGAGGACGTCGCGCGCCACTGGGTCTCCGCCCCGGGTGGCTCGTGCGACGTGCGCTACGGCACGGACGTCGTGGAGACGATGGGGAAGATCCTTGCGAGCAACGTCGGGAGGCCGCGCCTGTGCGTCTACGTCGTGGGCGAGGGGACTGACGCCGAGCTCGAGGAGCGCATCCGCCGCCAGCTGACGGACGGCGGCTTCGAGGTCGTCCGCATGGAGGCGCCGGCGGGTCCCGCCGCGCGCACGATGGGCGAGGTCACGCGCGCGCTCGAGGGGTTCGCGAATGCGGGCGTCACCTGCGACGACCTGGTGCTAGGCGTCGGCGACGTCGACACGCTGTCCATGCTCGCGCACGCGACGGCCATGTGGTGCGGGCGCGTGCCCCTCGCGTGCGTGGTGCGCGACCTGGACGGCATGGTCGAGGTCGCCACGACCCCGCGCGACCTGGACGTCGCGGGCGTCACGCGCATCGCGGGCGTCTCGACCTACGTGAAGTACCTGCTGTGCGACCCGGGCGTCATGGAGCTCGCCGCGGACGCGGAGACGTCGAGGCTCGGGCGCGCCCTCATGGTCGCCTCCGCCGTCGCGGAGAACGAGGACGCGTTCGAGGCACTGTGGAACAAGGCTGACGCCGTGATGGCGGGCGACCCCGCGGACGTGATCGCCGCCGCGGTCGACGCCCTCAAGTCCCGGGGCCATCTCGTCTCGTCCACGTCTATCTCGATCAGGAACTCGCTCGCCTACGGCCAGACGTTCGCGCGCTCCCTCGAGGCCGTCGTCGGGGCATGCGTCCCCGCGTCGACGCTCCTGGCGGAGGGCATGCGCTTCTCCGCGAGGCTCGCGTGCAGCCTCGAGCTCATGGACGTGGACGACGTCATCATGCAGGACGAGCTACTCGACACGTTCGACCTCGGCGAGTTCGCGGGCGACGTCGACCCCAAGGCGCTCGCGGACGCCATGAAGCGCGACCGCTTCGCGCGCTCCAACCGCTTCCACCTGTGCCTGCCCCACGGCATCGGCCGCCTGCGGATGACGGTCGTGGAGGACGACGTGTTGATGGACAACATTTCCGCCTGGTGCGACGCCCACGCCCCCGCCAAGGAGTAGCATCGGTAGGGCGCGCAGGCGAGAAGGACCTCGTGCGCGGATTGAGGGCCAACAAGAGAAAGAGGCTTACCCATGGCAGATGCCAAGGCATGCGCTGGACGCGTCGCGCGTCTTCGAGAGATGATGGCGGAGCGCGGCTACGATGCCGTGATTCTTCGCAACAACCCCGACCTGAGGTGGCTGACCGGCGCCGAGCGCACGTTCGACGACGAGGTCGCGCACACCGCGTTCGTCACGGCAGACGGGCAGTGGCTCCACACCGACTCGCGCTACTACAACACGTTCGTCGAGCGCCTGGGCGAGGACACGCCCTGGAGGATGGACATGGACATCGTGAGCCCCGCATGTTGGGCCGCCCAGCGCGTGCTCGAGACGAAGAGCCGCGTCGTCGCCGTCGAGGACTCCATGGACCTCGCGTTCTTCGACGCGTTCCGCAACGAGTGCAACAAGGCGTCCGTCGACTGCCTGAACCCCCGCATGCACGACGACATCGCGGAGAGGCTCCGCGTCGTGAAGGACGAGGAGGAGCTCGCGCTCCTTCGCCGCGCGCAGGAGATCACGGACGACGCCTACGACCACATCTGCGAGTACATCAAGCCGGGCTTGACCGAGCAGCAGATCAGGGTCGAGCTCGAGACGTACATGCTGACCCACGGCGCGGACGCCATCTCGTTCGACAGCATCATCGCGTCCGGCCCGAACGGCGCGAACCCGCACGCGCAGCCGGGGGAGCGCAAGGTCCAGAAGGGCGACATGATCGTGATGGACTACGGCGCCGGCTACCACGACTACCACGCGGACATGACGAGGACCGTCGTCCTCGGCGAGCCGAGCGAGGAGCAGAGGAAGGTGTACGACATCGTGCGGCTCGCGAACGAGACGTGCGCCGCCGCGATCAAGCCCGGCATCCGCGGCAAGGAGATCCAAGACCTCGCCGTCAAGGTCATCAGCGACGCGGGCTACGGTGACTACTTCAAGCACGGCCTCGGCCACGGCGTCGGCCTGCAGATTCACGAGCGCCCGAACTTCAGCCGCGGCTACGACAAGCCGTGCCCCCTCGGCTCCGTCGTGACCGACGAGCCCGGCATCTACCTGCCCGGCAAGTTCGGCATCCGCGTGGAGGACACCGGCGTCATCACGGAGGACGGCTACAAGCCGTTCGGGCGCTCCTCGCATGACCTGAGGGTCATCGACTGCTAGGACGCGTCCTTCTCACGTATCTGCCCGCGATTATCAGGGGGGGCAGACGGCCCGTCCGGCGACGATGTCGCCGGACGGGCTCCTTTTATAAGCGGGCGGGCAATCGCAGACACCGTTCTTCAAAAAACGTTGCAAAAAATGTGACCCAGAATTTCCTTTTCTGGAAGCGTTTTCAGTTCACAAGGTGTATACTTGTCAGCGATGTGGAGCTATCGTGTACAAATGGTAAGGAAGACGTGAAGCCTTGCACGCGTTCGCATCGGTTCTGTAGGAAGCAGGATGGACGAAAAGGAGGAAGTTGGATGGTCAGTATTGTCCTAGCCAGCCACGGCAAGTTCGCCGAGGGCATCATGGAATCGGGCAGCATGATCTTCGGTCCGCAGGAAAACGTTGCGGCCGTGGTCCTGACGCCTGACATGGGCCCTGACGACATGCACCAGAAGCTGCTTGACGCGATCGCCACTTTCGACGACCAGGAGCACGTCTTGTTCCTGGTCGACCTGTGGGGAGGTACTCCCTTCAACCAGGTCTCCCGTCTCATCAGCGAGGAGGGGCACGACGATTGGGTCGCCATTACCGGCCTGAATCTGCCGATGCTCGTCTCTGCGTACGGCTCCCGCATGGGCGCCGACACCGCAGTCGCTGTGATGCAGGAGATTTTCACCGAGGCGCGCGACGGCGTCAAGGTGAAGCCGGAGGAGCTGCAGCCGGCCACAGAGGCTCCCGCAGCTGCTGCGGCTGCCCCGGTTACGGCCGGTGCGATTCCCGAGGGAACCGTGCTGGGCGATGGCCACATCAAGTACGCCTACGTGCGCATCGACACCCGTCTGCTGCACGGCCAGGTGGCGACCGCCTGGACGAAGCAGGTCCAGCCGGACCGCATCCTCGTGGTCTCGGACGGCGTCGCCCACGACGAGCTGCGCAAGAGCATGATTACGCAGGCTGCGCCTCCAGGAGTGCACGTCCACGTGATTCCCATCAGCAAGCTCGTCCAGGTCGACAAGGACCCCCGCTTCGGCGCGACCAAGGCCATGGTCCTGTTCGAGACCCCGCAGGACCTGCTTGAGGCTGAGGAGCAGGGCGTGAAGTTCCCAGAGGTTGGCATCGGCTCCATGGCAGGCTCTGCCGGCAAGACCGTCATCAACCAGGCCATCGCCTGTGACGCGGCCGACGTGGAGTGCCTGAAGAAGATCCGTGACAACGGAACGCACTTCACCGTACAGAAGGTTCCGAGCGACAAGGTCGATGACATCTGGGCTCTTCTCAAAGAGAAGAACATGGCCTAACGGCCTCGATAGGAAGAAGGAGGAAGTTCATGAATCCTATTTCGATCGTGCTTGTCATCGTCGTGGCGTTCCTGGCAGGCATGGAAGGCATCCTGGACGAGTGGGAGTTCCACCAGCCGATTGTTGCCTGCACCCTTATCGGCATCGTGTGCGGGCACCCCACCGAGGGCATCATCCTCGGCGGCAGCCTTCAGCTCATGGCCCTTGGCTGGGCTAACATCGGTGCAGCCGTCGCCCCTGACGCGGCACTCGCGTCCGTTGCGTCCGGCATCATCCTGATGCTCGCCCTCAACGGCGGCACCGCCAACGTCACCGCGGCCATCAACACCGCAATCGGTGCTGCAACCGCCCTGTCCGTCGCAGGCCTGTTCCTGACCATGATCTGCCGTACGCTCGCCATCCCCATCGTTCACGCGATGGACGCGGCTGCCGAGAAGGCCGACTTCGCGGCCATCGACCGTCTCCAGATCGGCGCCATCTGCATGCAGGGCGCCCGTATCGCCATCCCGGCGGCGGCCCTCTGCTTCATCCCCGCCCAGGCGGTCACCTCCGTCCTCGAGGCCATGCCCGCATGGCTCTCCGGCGGCATGACGGTCGGCGGCGGCATGGTCGCCTCCGTCGGCTACGCCATGGTCATCAACATGATGGCCACCAAGGAGACCTGGCCGTTCTTCGTCCTCGGCTTCGTTATGGCTACCCTGAAGGAACTCACGCTCATCGCCCTCGGTCTCGTCGGCGGTTGCTTCGCCATCATCTACCTCGGCCTCAAGGAGCTCGCTAAGCAGGGCGCCGGCGCCGCGGGTGGGTCTGGCGACCCGCTGGGTGACATCCTGGACGACTACGAGTAGGAAGGGGAGTGAACACAATGGCAGAAGACATCAAGAACACTGAGGCCAAGCCCGGCGAGGTCCGCCTCTCCGTAGCCGACCGTCGCGCGGTCTGCAACCGTCACCAGTACCTGCAGGGCTCCTGGAACTACGAGCGTATGCAGAACGGTGGCTGGTGCTACGCAATGATCCCGGCCATCAAGAAGCTCTATCCCAAGAAGGAAGACCAGATCGAGGCCCTGAAGCGTCACCTGGAGTTCTACAACACCCACCCGTACGTCTCGGCCCCCGTCATCGGCGTCACCCTCGCAATGGAGGAGGAGCGCGCCAACGGCGCACCTATCGACGACCAGGCCATCCAGGGCGTTAAGGTCGGAATGATGGGTCCTCTGGCAGGCGTCGGCGACCCTGTGTTCTGGTTCACGGTTCGCCCGATTCTCGGCGCGCTCGGTGCGTCCCTCGCGCTCGGCGGCAGCATCGTCGGCCCGCTCCTGTTCTTCATCGCGTGGAACGTCATCCGTCTCGCCTTCCTGTGGTACTCGCAGGAGTTCGGCTACAAGGTCGGCACCGACATCTCCAAGGACCTCTCCGGCGGCCTGCTCGGCAGGGTCACCGAGGGCGCTTCCATCCTCGGCATGTTCATCATCGGTGCCCTGGTCCAGCGCTGGGTCTCCATCAGCTTCACGCCGGTGGTCTCCAACGTCGCGCTCGACCCCAAGGCCTACATCCACTGGGACAAGCTCCCCGCTGGCTACAAGGGCATCCAGTCCGCGTTCGACCAGTACTTTAACCAGGGCCTGTCTCTCTCCCCGACCAAGGTCACCACGCTGCAGCAGAACCTCGACTCGCTCATCCCGGGCCTTGTTGCCGTCGGTCTGACCCTGCTCATCTGCAAGCTCCTGAAGAAGAAGGTCTCCCCGATCGTCATCATCCTGTGCCTGTTCGCAGTCGGCATCCTCGGCCGCGTCATCGGCCTGCTCTAAGGGTTTCCTTCGCGATCAGTCGCAAGCAGACTTTGCTCTTCGGGCCGCATCCCCTAAGCTGTTCTCAGCTGGCCACACGGGGGTGCGGCCTCTTCCGTAGCCCGGGGAGGCGACGCCTCCCGCCACGAAGGGTCTGATTCTATGGCTATATCCATGAACAATAACGTCGAGTACACGGCGAGGGCGACGTTCCTGCAAGGCTTCACTACCTACGGCGACGTGATGGTGGGCGACAAGGCCTTCGAGTTCTACAACGAGAAGAACAAGGAGGACTTCGTCCAGATTCCCTGGGAGGAGGTCGACTACGTCTCGGCCGAGGTCATCGGCAAGAGGAACATCGTACGCTTCGCCATCTTCACAAAGGAGGCCGGGCACTTCACGTTCTCGACCCGAGACAACAGGGCGACGCTCCGCGCCGTGCGCGAGCACGTCCCTGCGGACAGGCTCCTCAGGTCCCCGAACGCCCTCCAGGTCGCGAAGATGGGCATCAAGAGCATCCCGTCCGTGATCGGAGGGGTATTCAAGCGGGGAAAGTAGGCGCGGAGGCGCGCGACGCCCCTCTCGGCGGACTGCGCGGGGGAGCACACGCGGCAGCGCGGCACCAAGGACTACGTACGGTCGCCGTGGGAGGTCGCGCAGGTGCAGCTGTTGTCTCTATGGAGTGCGACGCCATGCGTGCGCAGGGACGAATCGTGCGGTATAGTTGGGTACCGTTGTGATTCCTGCGTCCGCATGGCGGGCGCATATGTTCGTAGAAAGTAGGCAACAGTGGCAACTCTGGGCATTACCGACCTCAAGGTTGGTCTGGGCGTCAACATCAAGGGCAAGGACTGCGTTATTCTCGAGGCGCAGCACGTCAAGCCGGGCAAGGGCAACACCTACGTCCGCACCAAGTACCGCGATATCCGCACCGGCCGCGTGAACGAGGAGAACTTCCAGCAGTCTGCCAAGTTCGAGAGCGTGAACATGCGCACCCGCGAGATGCAGTACCTCTACAACGACGGCAACGCGTACTGGTTCATGGACACCGAGACCTTCGAGCAGATCCCCGTCGACGCCGAGCTCATCGGCGACAACGACAAGTTCCTGAAGGAGAACGACATCTGCCTGCTGCAGTACGCGAACGACGTGCTGTATGCGGTGGAGCCGCCCACCTTCATCGAAGTCGAGATCACCGAGACCGACCCCGGCTTCAAGGGCGACACCGTTCAGGGCGGCACCAAGCCCGCCACCATCGAGACCGGTGCCGTCATCCAGGTTCCCATGTACCTGAACCAGGGCGAGCGCATCAAGGTCGACACGCGCGACGGCAAGTTCGTCCAGCGCGTCTAGCCCCGCACAGACGGATCGTTGGCCCGCGGCAGCGCACAGGCGCGTCGCGGGCCTTTTTTACCGCATGCGAACGCGCGCCCGCCCAGGCCGTTGCGGCTATACTTGTGCAAGGACGTCGTGTATCGTGCCGGCACTCACGGCACCTGCGAAAGGATGGGAAATGAGCGAATCTGAGCTCTATGTCGCCGGAATCGGCATCTCGAGGGGAGTCGTCTCGACCATTGTCACCACCGCGTGCGAGAAGGTCGAGGGCGTCGCCCGCGTGGGCGGCAACGACATCGCGTCGAGCCTCGTGTCCGTCTTCACCAGCCGCAGCGTCGCTCCGGAGGCGGCGGTCGAGTCCGAGGTCGTGGACGGCAGCCTGAGGGTGACCGTGCACCTGGCGGTCTTCTATGGATACCCGTTCACCAAGCTCGCCGCAGCCGTGCGCGACGCCGTCGCGGAGGCGATCAGCGAGCAGATCGGCGTCGAGGTGGGCGCCGTGGACGTGTGCATCGACAGCCTCGTTTTTCCCAAGGAGTAACCACTACCGTGTCGAACAAGCATCATCACTTTGGCGGGCGCACTCTCGCCCGCGCCCAGGCCCTGCAGCTTCTGTTCCAGGCGGAGGCGACCGACCGCACCGTGTACGAGGTGCTCGAGGGCGACTACGCCCTGTCGCAAGGCCCCCTCGACCCGTTTGGCGAGATGCTCGCCCGCGGTGCCGACGACATGCGCCACGAGCTGGACGCCGTGATATCCGCGACGTCCTCCAACTGGAGCGTCTCGAGGATGCCGTCTGTGGACCGCAACCTCCTGCGCCTTGCGCTGTACGAGATGCTCGAGGTGGACGAGGTGGCCATCGCCGTCACGATCGACGAGTCCGTGGAGCTTGCGAAGTCGTTCGGCTCCGACGAGTCGCCCAAGTTCATCAACGGCGTGCTCGGGCGCGTCGCCTCAAAGATGGACAAGGGCGAGGACGTCCTGACCGAGGCGAAGAGGCTTGAGGCGGAGCGCGCCGCCGAGCAGGACGCCGAGGACGAGCCCGACGACGCCGACGGCGAGGCCGCTGACGCCGGCGACGCTGCCGACGAGGGGCTTGGCGAGGAGTAGCGATGGCGAAGCCCGACACCGCCCCGTACAAGACGTTCGACCAGATAACCGACAGGCTGGACGAGATCGTGAGCCAGGTCCGCGACAAGGAGACCTCGCTCGAGCGCTCGCTCGACCTGTTCGACGAGGCCATAGCGCTGGGCTCGAAGGCGGTCGACATGGTTGACAGGACGAACTTCACCCCCGAGGAGGAGGCGAAGCTTCGCGCCGAGGCCAACGACAAGGAAGCCGGGCAGGGCGAGAAGGACGAGGGCGCGCAGGAGCAAGGCGCCGACGGCCAGCAGGGCGAGGGCGCGTAGGTGGCCCGCAGGCGGAGGCTCGACGCAGAGCTCGTGGAGCAGGGGCTCTTCTCGTCCAGGGACGAGGCGATGCGCGCCGTGCTCGCGGGCGACGTCAGCACGTCGGACCGCAGGATAGAGTTCCCGGGCGAGCAGGTGAGGCCGGGGATAGAGCTGCACGTGAGGGGGCGGATTCCCTACGTGGGCAGGGGCGGGCTGAAGCTGGAGCGCGCGCTCGACGCGTTTGGGGTCGACCCGAGGGGGATGGCGTGCCTGGACGTGGGCTGTTCCACCGGGGGGTTCACGGACTGCCTGCTGAAGCGCGGCGCGGCGTCCGTCCTTGCCGTGGACGTGGGGTATGCCCAGTTCGACTGGGGCCTGCGCACGGACCCGCGCGTGACGCTGCGCGAGCGGACGAACATGGTGGACCTGCCGGACGACGAGAACCGGCACGGCATCGACCTTGCGGTGTGCGACGTCTCGTTCACGTCCGTCCGGACGGTGCTGCCTGCCGTCGTCGAGATGCTGCGCGAGGAGGACTCCGCGTTCCTCACGCTCGTGAAGCCGCAGTTCGAGGCGGAGCGAGACGAGGTGGGGGACGGCGGCATCGTGAGCGATCCCACCGTGCACCTGAGGGCGCTCTCGGACGTGGCGCAAGCGTTCTGCGAGGAGGGGCTCAGGCCCGTCGCGGCGTGTCCGAGCCCCATCAGGGGCCACAAGGGAAACAGGGAGTTCCTGCTGCTTGGCCGCACCGCAACGGGGCATCTGACCTGCGGCTTGGACCTCGAGGCCGTTGTGAGCGACGGCGCGGTCGCCCGCGTGGGCTAGCGCGTCTGCGCGACGTTAGACGTTTCGCGCGCGGGTGCTACACTTTTTGCTAGACGTGTCTGACCGCAAGGCTTGGAAGTGGTGTCGGTGAAGGTCCTTCTGATTCCGAACTATGCTCGCAAGGATGCCGTGGCGGGCGCTCGCTCGCTTGCGGAGTGGCTTGACGGGCAGGGCGTCGAGGTCCAGTGGGCGCACGACAAGAAGCTGTATCCAGACAAGGTGGTCGACACGACGGGCGTGGGGCTGGCCGTATCGTTTGGCGGCGACGGAACGCTCCTGCGCGCCGCGAAGATCGTGGGATACTCCGAGATCCCCCTCGTTGGCATATCGTACGGGCACCTGGGCTTTTTGACCTGCGCCGGCCCCGACGACGTGATAGAGACGGTGGGCGACGCGCTCGAGCATCGCATGCACGCGTCGCACAGGGCGACCTTGGACATATCGGTTGACTTCAAGGCACCGGACGGCGTGATCTTCTCGAAGCGGCGCTTCGCGCTGAACGACCTCTCGCTCACGCACGGGGTGCGGGGCGACATGATCGTGTTCGACGTGGCGGTCTCTGGGCACCACGTGGACACACTGCGCGGGGACGGGTTCGTGGTGGCGACGGCGACGGGCTCGACGGGATACGCGCTCGCCGCGGGCGGCCCGATCGTGACGCCGGAGTTCAAGGGCATGGTGTGCGTGCCGGTGGCGCCGCACACGATCCTGGCGCGGGCGTTCCTGACGTCGTCCACCGACGTGGTCGAGCTGAAGATTAACCCGGAGCGCGACCCGGAGAGGCTGTTCTTCGCGGACGGCCAGCCGATCGTGGCCGAGGGCGCGCGCCCCGTGAGGGCGACGGTGCGCCGCGGCCCGGGCGACCTCATCCTGCTGGACCGCAGCTCGAAGAGCTTCTACCAGTCGGTCTCGCGCGTGTTCTACGGAAGGGACAAGGACTAGCACATGATCGACGAGCTTCGCGTAAGGAACGTCGCGCTCATAGAGGACGCGACCATCAGGCCCGCCGCGGGGTTGACCGTGCTCACCGGCGAGACCGGCACGGGCAAGTCGGCGCTGCTGTCCTCCCTCAAGCTGCTGATGGGGGAGCGCGCGGACGCCGGGGCCATACGCGAGGGGGCCGACGGGCTCGAGGTGGAGGGCCGCCTGTTCGTGCGCGGCGGGGACCCCGACGGGACCGTGGTGCGTCGCAGGGTGGAGTCCACGGGGCGAGGTCGCGTGGAGGTGGACGGCCGCATGGCGTCCGTGCGCGAGCTCGCGGGCGGCGTGGGCGCGACGATCGACATCTGTGGCCAGCACGAGCACCAGAGGCTGCTGCAGGTGGCGACCCACGTGGACCTTCTGGACGCATGGGCCGGCGACGCGGCCGCGGACGCCCTGGACCGCTACCAGCGTGCGCTGCGCGCCGCGCGGGACGCCGCGGACGAGCTGGAGCGCGTGCGCGAGATGAGCCGTGCCGAGGACGACCGCGTGGAGGAGGCCGCCTTCGTCCTGCGCAAGATTGACGAGGTGGCGCCGAAGGCCGGCGAGTACGAGGAGCTTGAGGAGACGCTGCCGAAGGCGGAGCATGCCGAGGCGCTGCTGCGCGCGGCGGGCGAGGCACGCGAGGGCATCGTGGGGGACGGCGGCGTGGAGGACGCGCTGTCCGAAATAGTGGGGACCCTGCGAGACGCCGCGAGGTTCGACCCCGCGCTGGGGAGCTTTGCGGACACGCTCGAGAGCTCGCTCATCGACATCGAGGACGTGTCCGCCGGCCTGCGCGAGTACCAGGACGGCGTGGACTTCGACCCGGAGGCGCTCGACCGCCTGCAGGAGCGCATGGCGCAGCTGCAGGGGCTGCTGCGCTCGTACGGGCCGCGCATGGAGGACGTGCTCGAGCGCCGCGAGAAGGCGGCCGAGCTGGTCGAGGCCGCTCGCGACGGGGGAGAGCGCGTGGCGCGCGCCCAGGAGGCGCTCGACGCGGCCGAGAAGGACCTTGCCGCCGCGGCCGACGCCCTGGACCAGGTGCGCGCGAAGGCCGCGCCCGGGCTGGCCGCGGCCGTGACGGAGCAGATGGCGTTCCTGGAGATGGGCACGGCCGAGCTCGAGGTCGCAAGCGAGAGGCTCCCGCGCGCGCAGTGGTCCTCGCAGGGGCCGAGCAAGGTGGAGCTCATGTACCGCCCGGCGGCGGGGCTCACGGCGCGCCCGCTGCGCAAGATCGCCTCCGGCGGCGAGATATCCCGCGTGATGCTGGCATGCAAGGTGGTGCTCGGCAACGCGGACTCGACGGAGACCCTCGTGTTCGACGAGGTGGACGCCGGCGTGGGCGGGGCCACCGCAGTGGCGCTGGCTCAGGTGCTCGCGAGGCTCGCGCGGACGCACCAGGTGATCGTGGTGACGCACCTGGCGCAGGTCGCCGTGATGGCGGACGCCCACTACGTGGTGACGAAGGTGGGCACGGACGTGCCGAGGACGACGCTGTCCCAGGTGGAGGGCGAGGACCGCGTGCGCGAGGTCGCGCGCATGCTCTCCGGCGACCAGAGCGAGGCGTCGCTCGACCACGCGCGGCAGATGCTCGCCGAGGCCGAGGAGGTCCGCGGCCAGGGGGCGTAGCCCTTCTCGCCCGGCGCGCCGGGGGGCGAAGGCTCCCATGCGGGTGGCCTCGCGCACGTGGGGGTTGCGTGGGTTCATGAATTTGTAACGAACGCAGCCCCAGCGGTAACGAACTCGCTGTAAGATGAAATCCCGTAAAGAGGAAAACTTTTACGGGAAGGTCTGAGCATGACCAAGCACATCTTCGTAACCGGCGGCGTCGTGTCCTCACTAGGAAAGGGCATCACGGCCGCGTCCCTCGGCAGGCTACTCAAGGCGCGTGGCTACAAGGTCATGATGCAGAAGGCCGACCCCTACCTGAACGTCGACCCGGGCACGATGAGCCCGTTCCAGCACGGCGAGGTCTTCGTGACCGAGGACGGCAAGGAGACCGACCTCGACCTGGGCCACTACGAGCGCTTCATCGACGAGAACCTCACGCGCGGCTCCAACTTCACCACCGGCGCCATCTACCAGTCGCTCATCAGCCGCGAGCGTGCCGGGGACTTCCTGGGCGGCACCGTGCAGGTCATCCCGCACGTCACGAACGCCATCAAGGAGCGCTTCCTGCGCATCGAGGAGCAGACCGGCGCCGACATCGTGATCACGGAGCTCGGCGGCACCATCGGCGACATCGAGGGGCAGCCGTTCGTCGAGGCCATCCGCGAGTTCCGCAAGGAGAAGGGCGCGGGCAACACGCTGGTGATCCACGTGAGCCTCGTGCCGTACATCGCCGCGGCCCACGAGGTGAAGACGAAGCCGACGCAGCACTCCGTGAAGGAGATGCGCTCGCTGGGCCTGCAGCCCGACTTCATCGTGTGCCGCTCTGACCACGAGGTCGAGGCGCCCATTCGCGCCAAGATCGCCCACTTCTGCGACGTGGACGAGGACTGCGTGTTCGAGAACTCCGACTGTCCGTCCATCTACGACGTGCCGCGCCACCTCTCCGCGCAGGGCTTCGACGTGAAGGCCCTCGAGAAGCTGGGCCTCGAGGTCCGCGACGGCGACATGACCGAGTGGGACACGTTCACCTCGCGCATGCACGCGTGCAACAAGCTCGAGGACACCACGAGGATCTGCGTCGTGGGCAAGTACACCGAGCTCCCGGACGCCTACCTCTCCGTCATCGAGGCGCTGCACCACTCCGGCGTCCACTTTGGCCACAAGCTCAAGATCGACCTCATCGCCGGCGGCGAGCTGACCGAGGAGAACGTGGACGCGACCCTTGCCGGCTACGACGGCATCCTCGTGCCTGGCGGCTTTGGCCAGCGCGGCGTGGAGGGCAAGATTCTCGCGGCGCAGTACGCCCGCGAGCACAAGATCCCGTACCTGGGCATCTGCCTGGGCCTGCAGGTTGCCGTGAGCGAGTTCGCGCGCAACGTCGCCGGCATGCCGGGCGCAAACTCCGCCGAGTTCGCGCCGGACTCCCCGTACCCCGTGATCGCCCTCATGCCGGACCAGGAGGACGTGACGGACAAGGGCGGCACCATGCGCCTGGGCGCCTACCCGTGCAAGGTCGCGCGTGGCTCGCTCGCGTACGAGGCGTACGGCGACGAGCTCGTGTACGAGCGCCACCGTCACCGCTACGAGGTGAACAACGCGTTCCGCCAGCAGCTGCAGGACGCGGGCCTCGTAATCTCGGGCCTGTCGCCGGACGACCGCCTGGTCGAGATGGTGGAGCTGCCTGAGTCCGTGCATCCGTGGTTCGTCGCGAGCCAGGCCCACCCGGAGTTCAAGAGCCGCCCGACGAAGCCGGCGCCCCTGTTCCGCGAGTTCGTGCGCGCCTCCATCGCGTCCCACGAGGGGATCGACCGTCACGACGTGACGTCCTCCGTGGACTAGCGGGGAGGAACCGTTGGACCTTGCCGACGCGCTTGACGACTACCTGGGCTACCTCGCCGTGGAGCGGGGCAGCTCGGCGAACACCGTCCAGTCGTACGGCAGGGACCTGAAGAGGTACATAGCATTTCTGGGGGAGCGCGGCATCGCGTCCCCCGAGGACGTGACGAGGTCCGACATCGAGGCCCACCTGGCTGGGCTGACCGATGCGGGCCTCGCCGCGTCCTCCGTCCAGAGGGCGGCCTCGGCCATCAAGGGCTTCCACAAGTTCATGGTGGGCGAGCAGATCACGCGCAACCACCCGAGCGCGAACCTGCCGCTGCCCAGGCGCCCGGAGCGCCTGCCGGAGGTGCTGACGCACGAGCAGGCGTTCGCGCTCATGGACGAGCCGTTCCGCCCGGAGCTTGAGCCCAGGCCGCGCGTGCTGAGAAGCGGACGTCTGGACGCGCGCCCGCAGGCGGCGTTCCATCGCGACAAGGCGATGCTGGAGGTGCTGTACGGCTGCGGCCTGCGCGTGTCAGAGCTGTGCGGGCTCGACGTGCGCGACGTCATGCTGGACGAGGAGGTCCTGCGCGTGATGGGCAAGGGCTCGAAGGAGCGCCTCGTGCCGCTCCTGGGCACGGCGGAGCGCGCGCTCGCCACGTACCTGGAGAGGTGGCGCGGCGTCCTTTCGGCCTCCGGCGCGGCGGGTGACGCCGTGTTCCTGAGCGAGCGCGGCACCCGCATCACGCGCCAGGCCGTGCATCGCATGGTGGAGCGCTACGGCAGGCTCGTGGGGATCGAGGGCCTGCACCCCCACACCCTGCGACACACCTACGCCACGCACATGCTGGAGGGCGGCATGGACCTCAGGACCGTGCAGGAGCTCCTGGGGCACGCGAGCATCTCGACGACGCAGCTCTACACCCACATCGACCTGACGCACGTGCGCATGGTCTACCTGGAGGCCCACCCGCGCGCCCGCATGGGCTCGTAGGGACCGCGCCGGCGGCGCGCTGTGGGACGGCCTCCCACCAAGGCGAGAAGAGCGTGCCGCCGTGCCTGGCACCACATCTTGTGGGACGGCCTCCCACCTATGGTGGGACGGCCTCCCACCACGCCTCCCACCCACAGTGGGACGGCACCCCACCAGCTCGCGGGGTCGCGGGCGTCCGCCGGGGTCGCGCCGCATGCGCCCCCAACTGGGAAAACGCGTTCTTCTCGCCCGTTTGCGCAGGTCAGGGCACCAAAACACAATTCCATCACATTCCGCAAAAAGCGCCGGGGAGTCGCATCCTCGGCGTTTGTGTTGCAGAACGACCGTTCTCACAACATGTGGGGGAGGCCGAAGGCCGTCAGATTGCCGCCCGGACCCGATTTTTGACCTCAGGTGTTTTAAGGTGTCGACGAGTGTTGCGGGGTGGGGCATTTGGGCTATAGTAGTTGTCACGCCTTCGAGGGGGACGCCCCGGCGGAACAAGAGGGGAGGGCGAATGTACCTGACTGGCACCTACAAGCACAACCTGGATGCCAAGCAGCGCATTACCCTTCCAGCACCGTTTCGCAAGGAGTTTGGGGAGAAGGTCTGCCTCATTCCCATCGGGGGCAAGATCCTTGGATTCACTCCCGAGGGTCACCAGGCATGGGTCGAGAGCTACTTTCCCAACGGCTACAACCCTCGCAGCAAGAAGGACGAGCGCCTGCGCTTTCTGCTGAACGCGAAGACGATGACGCTCGAGCTGGACTCCGCGGGGCGCCTGGCACTGGGGAAGCTCGGAGCGGAGGCCCTGACCTCGTGCGACATCAAGCGCGAGGTGGCGGTCGTCGGCAACACGGACCACTTCGAGATCTGGGACGCCGAGGACTACGACAAGACCATCGCGGAGCTCGACGAGAGCATCGACGAGCTCGACAGCCTGATGTACGACTAGGGGGTGGACCTCTTGACACGTGAATATCGGCACATTCCCGTCATGCTGGACGAGGTCCTGTCCCAGCTCGACCCCAAGCCGGGCGAGGTCGTATGCGACTGCACCCTGGGAGGGGCCGGACACTCGGTGGAGCTTGCCAGGCGCATCCAGCCCGGCGGTCTCTCCATCGGGATCGACCAGGACGACATGGCGCTCGAGGCCGCGGCGCGGCGCTTTGGGGACGAGGTCCCCGGGGCGGAGCACCGCTTCCTGAAGGGGAACTTCGGCTCCCTGGACGAGCTCCTGGTCAAGGCGGAGGTGCCCGGCGTCGACTGCTTCCTGTTCGACATCGGAGTCTCCTCCCCGCAGCTCGACATCCCCGAGAGGGGCTTCTCGTACCACGAGGACGCCCCGCTTGACATGCGCATGGATCCGGGTAACAACACCCTAACCGCAGCAGAGGTCATCAACACCTACAACGAAGCCGACCTCGCCTGGATCTTCCGCGTCTATGGGGACGAGAAGTACGCGTCCAGGATCGCCCGCCAGATCGTCCTGAGGCGCAGGAGCGAGCCCATCGAGACGACGCTCCAGCTGGTCGACGTCATCAAGGCCGGCATCCCCGCCGCGGGACGCCGACACGGGGGGCATCCCGCCCGCAAGACGTTCCAGGCGCTGCGCATCGAGGTGAACCACGAGCTCGACGTGCTGGACCAGGGGCTTCGCGCCGCCATCAGGTGGGCGAACCCGGGCGGCAGGATCTGCGTGATCTCGTACCACTCGCTCGAGGACAGAATCGTGAAGCACGTCTTCGCGGAGATGTCGCAGGGCTGCATATGCCCGCCGGACCTTCCGGTGTGCGTGTGCGGGCACGTGCCGATAGTCAGGGTCAGCACGAAGAAGCCCCTCGTCGCAAGCGAGGGGGAGGTGAACCGGAACCCCCGCGCTCGCAGCGCGCTCATGAGGGTGGCCGTCCGTCTGGACACCACCGGCGACGGCGCATGAGATAGACGCATACGGCCCCGGCCGTTTGCCATAGCACCACAAACGAAGCATTTCGCACCAGAACGCAGCTTAAACGAACTACCAACGCACAACAGCCAAGTGCCACCGCGAGCGGTGGCCTTGGTCATCTAAGGGGACGGAAATGGGCATGATGGGCTCCGAGGCATACAGCTACTACGGAAACGCATACGAGCGGCCTCGCGAGGTAGAGCGCCACGCGCCGTTCGAGGTCGTTCGCGGCGGTGGCCTGGACGCCCGCGTCAGGAGCGGCGTGTCGGCCGCGTTCTGGACCCGCTTCAAGCTCTTCGTAGCATGCGCGCTGGCGTTCGCGGCCATCGGCATCTGCCGCGTCGCGCTCACCGCGGCCACGGTCTCCAACCTCACCCAGGCAAACGCCCTGGAGGAGAAGATCTCGACGTCCGCGTCCGCAAACAGCGACCTCAAGATCGAGCGCTCCGTGCTCAGCAGCAGCTCGCGCATCAACGCCATCGCGACGCAGAACTACGGCATGGTCCCGTCGACCGACACCGAGTCGATGGACGCCTCCGCCAAGGGCGACGACGCATCCGCGAAGGCGACGTCCGACGACGCGCAGCAGGCATCTGCAAAAGATGCGCAGTCCTCGGATGTGCGCTAGCTTTCGCCCTCCGTGGCGTAAACTGCATATCCGTGAGATACCAGAATGGAAATAGAGACGGCCGCAGAGGCCGGTACGACGTGAAGGGAGCCTCGTACGACGAGGCTCCCCGTTCGCGTCGCGGCGTCCCCGTGCGCGGCGGACGCGCCCCGCAGCACAGCTCGTACGACCAGATGGTGAGGATAGTGTCCGTCGTCCTGGGCGCCATACTGCTCCTTGTGGTGGGAAGGCTCATCTACCTCCAGGTGGTGGACGCGAAGTACCTGTCCGCGAAGGCGACGGCGCAGCGCACGAACGAGATAACCATCCACGCGAAGCGCGGCACCATTTACGACCGCAACGGGAACGTCCTGGCCACGAGCGAGGACTGCAAGACCATCTACTGCAACCCGCAGGAGGTGAACGACCCCGCCGAGGCCGCGTCCGTGCTCGCGGACGAGCTGGGCGGCGAGGACACGGACTACGTCGACAAGCTGATGGGCGACAACTCGTTCACCTACATCAAGCGGCAGGTGGACGACGACGTTGCCAAGAGCGTGCAGAAGAGGCTCGAAAAGAAGAAGATCCGCGGCATCTACTACCTGGACGACGTGAAGCGCGTCTATCCCTACGGCGCCACGGGCGGGCAGGTGCTCGGCATCGTCGGCACGGACGGCAACGGCCTGAGCGGCCTGGAGCTGTACTACAACGACGTGCTCGAGGGCACGGACGGGAAGATGATGGTAGAGACCGGCTCGGGAGGCACGCCCATAGCCGGCGGCAACTCCCAGGTCGTGAAGAAGGCCCGAAACGGCAAGGACATCGTCATCTCGCTCGACATAGACGTCCAGAAGATCGCGGAGGACACCATCGTCCAGGGCGTGAAGGACTACAAGGCGGACTCCGGATCGGCCATGGTGACCGACCCCAAGTCCGGCGAGATCATCGCCGCGTGCTCGACCCCGCTCTTCAACATCACGGACACCTCGCAGATAAAGGAGGGCGCGCTGAACCTGAAGCCGGTCTCGTCCTCCTACGAGCCGGGCTCCATCTTCAAGGTGCTGACCGCGGCCATCGGCATCGACAACGGGCTCGTCACGCCGAGCTCGACGTTCTCGGTTCCGGGCAAGATCAGGGTGGGCGACGACCTCGTGGGTGACGACGACGGTCGCACGGCGACCATGAACATGTCGCTGAGGGAGATTCTGAGGCGCTCCTCGAACGCCGGCATGGCGCTCGTGGCGCAGGACGTGATAGGCGAGGAGAAGTTCGCGAACGGCATCGCGAAGTTCAAGATCGGCTCGAAGACCGGCATCGACTACCCGGGCGAGGTGAAGGGCATCGTCAAGCAGCTGAACCAGTACGACGGTGCCAGCCTGGGCTCCATGTCGTTTGGCCAGTCCCTCGCCATACCGCTGGACCAGATGGTGAAGGCCATCGGGTCCATCGCGAACGACGGCAAGATCGTGACGCCGCACTTCCTGGTGAGCAGGGGCGGCAAGAAGGTCGCGTGGAAGACCGAGGGCCGCTCCGTGTCCAAGAAGACGGCGGACGAGGTGACGGACATGATGCGCACGGTCGTGAAGGACGGCACGGCGCAGGCGGCGCAGGTCAAGGGCTACGACGTGGCGGGCAAGACCGGCACGGGCGAGCAGGCGGACGATTCGGGCAAGTACGTGGCGTTCAAGTACGTGAGCTCGCTCATAGGGTTCGCGAACGCGAGCGATCCGAAGGTGCTCGTGTACGTTGGCCTGAACGGCACCCCGTATCTGGCCACGTCCTCCGCGGCGCCGCTCTTCTCTACAATCATGAGTGAGGCCCTATCCGACATGGGCGTGACGCCTGACGCGGGCTAGCCGCGCCGGGGAAGGTGACAGGTGGTTCGATGGTGAAGATCTCCGTTTCCGACATGGTTCGCGCGACCGGCGCGGACGTGGCGCTCGAGGTTCCCGACGGCGTCGTCGAGGGCGTCCAAACCGACTCCCGCGCAGTGGGTGCCGGCATGTGCTTCGTGTGCTTCGCGGGCGAGCGGGTCGACGGCAACAGGTTCGCCCCCGCCGCGGTGGAGGCGGGCGCCGCCGCCGTCGTGATGACGCGCGAGCCCGACGAGGAGCTGCTCGCCCTCGCGCGCGAGCGCGGCTGCTCCGTGCTGAGGGCCAAGGACGACGACCCGGAGGAGTTCATGCTGCGCCTGGCCGGGGCCTGGAGGCGCATGAACCCGCAGTGGGTCGTCGTGGGCGTCACGGGCTCGGTCGGCAAGACCACCACGAAGGACATGCTGAGGGCGTCGCTCGCCACGCGCTACCGCGTGCACGCAACCGCCGGCAACTTCAACAACCTCATCGGGCTTCCCCTCACCATCCTTTCCGCCGACAGCGCGGACGAGGTGCTGGTGTGCGAGATGGGCATGAACCACAAGGGCGAGCTCACGAGGCTCGCGGCCGCCGCGCTCCCCACCGTGTCGCTCATCACGAACGTCGGCACGAGCCACATCGGGCTTCTGGGCTCGCGCGAGAACATCGCCCGCGCGAAGGCGGAGATCGTTTCCGGCATGCGCCCGACCGCCGAGCCGCAGTCCGGCGTGAGCCCCATGCTCGCCATGACGTCCGACAACGACTACGCGCCCCTCATCGAGCGCGAGTACGCCGCGCCCGCCGGCGTCGCGTGCGTCTACGTGGGCACGGGCGAGAAGGACGACGTCCGCGCCTCCGGCGTTCGCCTTGACGGGGAGGGGCGCCCGTCCTTCTCGCTCGGCTTTGCCGACGGATGGTCGAGGGAAGTGACGCTGGACGTCCCCGGAAGGGCCGTCGTGCAGGACTTCCTGCTCGCGATGGCCGTCTGCGACCGCTTGGGCGTGGACCGCGACGCCTCGGCCGACGCGATGGAGCACATGCCGCGCACCGGCATGAGGCTCGAGGTCATCCGCACCGCGGGCAAGCCCAGCATGATCGACGACTCGTACAACGCGAGCCCCAGCTCCATCGCCGCGGCGCTCGACGTGCTGTGCTCCATGGAGTGCGCCGGCAGGAGGGTCGCCGTCCTGGGCGAGGTGGGCGAGCTCGGCAGCGAGTCCGCGCGCCTGCATGGCTACATCGGCGCGTACGCCGCCGCGAAGCCGATCGACCTCCTGGTGCTCGTGGGGACGGACGACGCCCGGCAGATGCGCGAGGCCGCGCTCACCATGGGCTTCTCGGAGGACAGGCTCGAGCTGTTCCCGGACGTGGAGTCCGCCGTCGCGACCATCGGCGCGGTGCTGGGCCCCGATGACCTCGTACTAGCAAAGGGCTCGAGGTCGGCCGGCCTCGACCAGTTCGTCAAGGGAGTGTTGGCCTGATGTTTGGAAACCCGAGCTACCCCACGTACCAGATCTTCCTCGCGGCCGTGATCGCCGCGGCCATCGTGCTCGTGCTCATGCCGCTCTTCATCAGGCTCATGCGTCACGAGGGCATAGGCCAGCAGGTCAGGGCGGACGGGCCCCAGAGGCACCTCGTCAAGCAGGGCACGCCCACCATGGGCGGCGTCGTGATCCTGGCGGCGGTCCTCATCACGTGCGCGGTCCAGGCGCACTGGACCATGGACCTCGTCCTCGCGGTGCTCGCGACCTACCTCACCGGATCGCTCGGACTCCTGGACGACATCGAGAGCGTCGCGCACAAGCGCTCGCTCGGCCTCACCCCCTCGCAGAAGATGGTCGGCCTCATAGCGATCTCCGTCGCGTTCTGCGTGCTCGCGGTGAACTTCTGCGGCGTGTCGCCCCAGGTGGCGTTCCCGGGCGGCGCCGCGCTCGACCTCGGCGTCCTTGCGACCACGGTCAAGGTGGGCGCCACGGTCGTCAGGCTGCCGTGGCTGTACATGTTCTTCGTGTTCCTGCTGATGGCCGGCCTTTCGAACGCCGTGAACCTCACGGACGGCCTCGACGGCCTCGCCGGCGGCTGCACGCTCGTCGTCATGCTCATCATGGGCATGGTCGCGTTCAGCTACGGCGAGAGGAACCTCGCCATCTTCGCCGCGGCCATATCCGGGGCGCTCGTGGGATTCCTGTGGTACAACTGCTACCCCGCGTCCATCTTCATGGGCGACACGGGCTCTCTCGCCCTCGGCGCCGCGTTCGCGTCGCTCGCGGTCCTCACGAAGACCGAGATCTGCTCGCTCGTGATGGGCGGACTGTTCATCGTGGAGGCGCTCAGCGTCATCATCCAGGTCGTCAGCTTCAAGACGACGGGCAAGAGGGTGTTCCTCATGGCGCCCATCCACCATCACTTCGAGAAGAAGGGCTGGAGCGAGACGAAGGTCGTCATCCGCTTCTGGATCGTCTCGGCGGCGTTCGCCGTCCTCGGATTCGCGCTCTACTTCCAGCTTCGCTAGGGAGGCCAACATGGCTCGGGAAATCGAAAACAGGCTGGGCGACGTGTGCGTCCTCGGGCTCGGCAAGACCGGCCGCGAGGTGGCGCGCTACCTGTGCGAGCAGGCTCGGGGGCGCGTGTCCTCCGTCACGCTGTACGGCGGCGCGAGCTCGGTCGAGGGCGACGCCACGCGTGAGCTCGAGGCGCTCGGCGTGCGCGTCGTCGTCGGCACGGAGGAGGTCGAGGGCGCCTACGACCTCACGGTGTCGTCTCCCGGCATATCCGAGTTCTCGCCGTTCTTCTCGTCCGCGCGCGAGCACTCCCGCGAGATCATCGGCGAGCCGGAGTTCGCGTGGCGCGAGAGCCCGTACAAGTGGGTCGCCATCACCGGCACCAACGGCAAGACCACCACGACCACGCTTTCGACGGCGCTCTTGCACGAGGGCGGCCTTTCCGCCGTCGCCGTCGGCAACATCGGCAACCTCTGCACCGGCGAGGTCGCCGCGCGCACGCCGGACGAGTGGTTCGTGGCGGAGCTCTCCAGCTTCCAGCTCGCGTGCACGCGCCTTCTGCACCCGCGCGTCGCGTGCCTGCTCAACGTCACGCCCGACCACGTCGAGTGGCACGGCTCGATCGAGGCGTACGCCGCGGCGAAGGAGAAGATCTTCCAAAACCTCGACGCAGGCGACCTCGCGATCGTGAGCGAGGAGGACTCGTGGTGCCGCGCCGTCGTCTCGCGCCTGGAGGCGCGGGGGCTGCGCGTGTGCCACCTCAACGTCCATGCGGAGCCGCAGGCGCCGTGTGCCGCGTTCGTTCGCGACGGGAGTCTCGTCGTCCGGCTGGACGGCGTGGAGCACGACCTCATGGCGACGTCCGAGGTGCCCATCGCGGGCGACCACAACCTGCAGAACGTGCTCGCGGCATCCGCGCTCGCGCTCGAGCTCGGCGTCGGCCCGGAGGGCGTAGCGCGCGGCGTGCGCGCGTTCCACGCCCTCGAGCACCGCATCGAGCCGTGCGGCGAGGTCGCGGGCGTGCGCTTCGTGAACGACTCCAAGGCCACGAACACCGACTCCGTGCAGAAGGCGCTCACGGCGTTTCCCCAGGGCCGCATCGTGCTCCTGCTCGGCGGCCACGACAAGGGGACGGACCTCGCACCGCTTGCGGCGGACGTCGCGCGCGACTGCAAGGCGGCCGTGTGCTTCGGGGCGGCGGGCGAGCGCATCGCCTCCGCGCTCGAGGACGCGCTCGCGGCGGGCGGCGGTGCCACGAGGGTCGTGCGCGCGCCGCACCTGCGCGAGGCGTTCGACGCCGCCGTGTCCGAGGCCGCGTCGGGTGACGTGGTGCTCCTCTCGCCCGCGTGCTCGTCCTTCGACGAGTTCGCCAACATGGCGGAGCGCGGCCGCGCGTTCAAGCGGATGGTAAGTGACCTGGGGAAGAAAAGAGAGAGCTAGCGTATGCAGCGTGTGGAGTCGGCAGGCCAGACAACGGCGAGAAGAACGGCCGAGTCCGGCCACGGCGCGTTCGCCGATCGCTACATCTTAGGGGTCCCCGCGCGCTTCATGGCGCCGCGCCTGCTCTTTCTGGGCGCCGTCGCGTTCCTTGCGCTCTTCGGGCTCACGATGATCTACTCGTCGTCGTCCATCACGGCGCTCTCGTCGGCGGACGCCGACTACAACCCCGCGTTCTACCTGCAGCGCCAGCTGCTCTTTGGCGCGGTGGGCATCGTGCTCGCGTTCGTGATCGCTCGCTTCGACTACCACCTGTGGGTGCGAAAGCTCTTGGTGGTGGAGTGGGCCGTCACGCTGCTCCTCCTGCTGCTGGTGCTCACGCCGTTCGCGGGGTCGGACGCCTACGGCGCCACGCGCTGGATCCAGGTGGGCCCCGTGAACCTGCAGCCGTCCGAGTTTGCCAAGATCACGCTCATCCTCGTGGCGGCAAACCTCATCAGCGAGTACTACGAGGGGACGACGTACAGCTCGCGCGAGCTGCTGACGTTTTTCCTGCTTGGCGTCATGCTGCCCCTCGGCCTCATCTTCATGCAGCCCGACAAGGGCACCGTCACGGTCGTGGCCGTGACGCTCGTCATCATGCTGTACTTCGGCGGCGCGCCCGGCAAGCTGTGCGTCGGCATCCTCGTCCTTGGCATCGCGACGCTCGCCCTCATCTCGTACGCGCAGCCGTACTCGCGCGCCCGCATCCAGATCATGCTCAACCCGTGGTCCGACCCGTACAACAAGGGCTACCAGCTCATCCAGGGGCTGTACGCGTTCGGCTCCGGCGGCGTCTTCGGCGTGGGGATCGGCATGTCGAAGCAGAAGTACAGCTACCTGCCCATGGCGTACAACGACTTCATCTTCGCGGTCGTGGGCGAGGAGCTGGGGCTCGTGGGCACGCTCGGCATGGTCGCGGCGTTCGTCGTGCTGCTGTGGGCCGGCCTCAAGATCGCGCGCTATGCCCCGGACCTCGCGGGCCAGCTCGCCGTCGTGGGGTGCACGTTCATCATCGTCGCGCAGATGCTGCTCAACGTGACCGGCGTGCTGTGCATGTTCCCGCTTTCCGGAAAGCCGATCCCGTTCGTCTCGTACGGCGGCTCCTCCATCATGAGTAGCCTCATGCTCGCGGGCGTCGTCATGTCCGTCTCGCTTCAGAGCAAGCTGCCCCAGACGGAGTACGACGACCGCAGGAGCGAGTGGAGCGTGACGTCCGCGCCCAGGCAGGAGTCGTTCGTGGGCGAGCCCACCCCCAGGAGCGCGCGCGGAACGAGCGTGCCGCTCACCGGGACGCCGGCGGCCGCCCAGCCGGCGCGCGGCAGGTTCACGGTGCTCGGCGGCGGGCGCGAGAGCGGGGCCGGGTGCACGGGGGGCTCAGCCACGAGCCCGGAGCAGCTCAGGCGCGAGCGAGAGATGCGCGCCAGGGTGAATGGTGCTAGAGTCACTTCCGACAGGCAGGGCAGGACGCGCATCGACCTCGGGCCGAGCGCGAGCGACCGGCTGAGGACCAGAAACCACGGTCCCGAGGTGAGGGGCTACGACGACCCGACCAGGGACAGAAGGAGGGACAGGCGTGGCAGATAGCTTGAGGGTGGCGATCGCCGCCGGCGGAACCGCGGGCCACATCAACCCGGCGCTCGCGCTGGCAGAGGAGCTCGCCGCGCGCGGGCATCAGGTGGAGTTCTTCGGCCAGCCCAAGAAGCTGGAGTCCACGCTCGTACCGCAGGCGGGCTTCCCGTTCAATCCCATCGACGTCACGGGATTCGACCGCTCGCGCCCCTGGACGCTCGTATCGGCGCTGTGGCGCATGCGTGTCGCGCAGAAGACGATCGGCCGCCACTTCGGCTCGGAGCGACCGGACGTCGCCGTGGGCTTTGGCGCCTACATAGAGCTCCCGCTCATAAACTGGTGCCACGCGCAGGGCATTCCGTGCGTCATCCACGAGCAGAACTCCGTGCCGGGTCTTGCCAACAAGACGTCCGCCGCGAAGGTGAAGACGGTGTGCGTGTCGCTCCCCGTCGCCATCGACGCGTTCAGGGGCAAGGTCGGGCCCGACACCCAGATCGTAGTCACGGGCAACCCCGTCAGGCAGAGCGTCATCCGCGCCGACCGCGCACAGGGCCGCCGCGACCTCGGCATCCCCGAGGACGCGACGATGCTCCTCGTCTTCGGCGGCAGCCTCGGCGCGCGCCACCTCAACCAGGGGGTCGCGGCCCTGAAGTCCAAGCTCCTCTCGCGCAGGGACCTCTACGTCATCCACTCCACGGGCAAGGGCGAGTACGACTCCGTCGTGCAGGAGCTCGCCCTCACACAGGAAGAGTCCGCGCGCTGGCGCGTCATGCCCTACATCGACCGCATGGGCGAGGCCCTCGCGGCCGCCGACCTCGTGCTCTCCCGTGCCGGCGCGTCCTCCGTGGCAGAGATCGCGGCGCTCGCCGTGCCGAGCGTGCTCGTGCCGTACCCCTTCGCGACGGCGGACCACCAGACCACCAACGCCCGCTACCTCGTGGACGCGGGCGCCGCGGTGCTCCTTCCGGACGAGAAGATCGACACGCCGGAGTTCGAGGACGACCTCCTGGGCCTCGTCGACGACCCGGCCCGTCGCCAGGCAATGCGCGACGCCGCCCGGGGCCTGGCCCAGGACAAGGCGGCCCTCGCGCTCGCCGACCAAGTGGAAAGTGCCGCGGCGCTCAAGGCGTAGCGCCGCGGCAACCCATATTGCGCTAGAGTATGGTTAGGCCCACGTGCCGTGGGCCGTTTCTTCATGTCTAAGAGAGGTTTCTGATGGCTAACGACATCCAGCGCGTCAGCAGCGCACACTTCATCGGCATCGGCGGCGCCGGCATGAGCGGCATCGCCCTCGTCCTGCACGAGCGTGGCTGCAAGGTCACCGGCTCCGACCTCAAGGAGTCCCGCTACGTCCGCGAGCTCGAAAAGGCGGGCATCTCCGTCCACGTTGGGCACCGCGCCTCCACCATCGACGAGGTCGCGCCCGAGGTCGTCGTCACCTCCTCCGCCATCCCGGAGACCAACCCCGAGGTGATCCGCGCCCGCGAGCTCGGCATCCCCGTGTGGCCCAGGGCGAAGATGCTCTCGTACCTCTCCGTCGACGCGACCACGGTCGCCGTCGCGGGCACGCACGGCAAGACCACCACGTCCTCCATGGTCGCCACCATGCTCGACCACCTCGGCAAGGACCCGTCGTTCCTCATCGGCGGCATCGTCGAGGAGTACGGTACGAACGGCCGCAACGGCAAGGGCGGATACTTCGTGTGCGAGGCGGACGAGTCCGACGGCTCGTTCCTCTACCTCGACCCTGACGTCGTCGTGATCACGAACATCGAGGCGGACCACCTGGATCACTACGGAACGCTCGAGAACATCGAGAAGACGTTCTGCAAGTTCATGAACCTCGTGGGCGACGCCGGCACCGTGATCATCAACGGCGACGTCGAGCACTACGTCGAGCTCGCGAAGTCCACGGGCCGCAGGGTCGTGACGTACGGCTTCGACGAGAAGAACGACTACGTCTGCCTGCCCGACCCCGGCGAGCACCACAAGCTCGCGTCGCACTTCGGCGTCAGGGTCCCGTCCGGCGAGGTCGTGAAGGTCGAGATCATGGCGAACCCCGGCCGCCACAACATGGCGAACGCCACGGCCGCCATCGCGGTCGCTGACGTCCTCGGGATGGACGTAGAGGACGCGGCCGTCGCGCTCTCCGGCTTCAAGGGCGCTCACCGTCGCTTCACTCACGTGGGCGACGTGGACGGCATCACCGTCGTGGACGACTACGGCCACCACCCCACGGAGATCAAGGCCACGCTCGCCGCCGCGAAGGACCTGCGGTTCGACCGCATCGTCTGCGTGTTCCAGCCGCACCGCTACTCGCGCACCCAGGCGCTTGCCGACATGTTCGGCACCGCGTTCGACGACGCCGACGTCCTCATGGTGACGGACGTGTTCTCCGCCGGCGAGACCCCCATCCCGGGCGTGACCGGCAAGACCGTCTCGAACAAGGTGCTCGAGAAGGGCCACGTGTCCGACGTGACGTACATCCCCAGCCGCAGGGACGTCGTGAGCCACCTCGTCGAGGTCTGCCGCCCCGGCGACCTCCTCATCACCCAGGGAGCGGGCGACGTCACCTCCATCGGACCCTCCTTCATCAAGGCGAAGATGGAGCAGGACCAGGATGCAGAGGCCTAGGTGAGCATCTTCAACGCATACATGGCGCTGTCCGGCGCCTACGACGCGGACGTCACGAGGGACGAGAGGCTGTCCCACCACACGACGTACCGCATCGGGGGGCCGGCGGCGCTCTTCGTCAAGGTGAACTCGTACCCGGCGCTGCTGAAGACGATCGAGATTCTCGGCCGCGAGGACGTGGACTGGGTCGTGCTCGGCAAGGGCTCCAACATCCTGGCCGCGGACCGCGGCTACGACGGCTGCGTCATCGTGCTCGGTCGCGAGTTCTCGCGCATATCCTTCGACGGGAGCGAGGTCACGGCCGGCGCTGGCGCGACGATCGCGCGCCTGGTGAGCGAGACGCTCTCGCACTCGCTCTCCGGGCTCGAGTGCCTCGTGGGCATCCCCGGCACCGTCGGCGGCGCCGTCTCGATGGACGCGGGCACCCGGCACGAGTGGATCGGCGCGCGCGTGAAGGACGTCGTGGCGCTGCGTCCGGGCGAGGGGCTCCATCGCTATGCGGGCTCTGACATCGAGTGGGGCTATCGCTACACCAACATCCCGACGAGCGAGATCATTCTCGAGGCGACGTTCTCCCTCGTTCCCGACGAGAAGGCGTCCATCGCGGAGAGGATGGAGTCCCTCGTCGCCCGCAGGAGGCTCCGCCAGCCGCTTGGCAAGCCGTCGTGCGGGTCCGTGTTCAGGAACCCCGGGTCGCGCTCCGTGGGCCAGCTCATCGACTCGTGCGGTCTCAAGGGCTACTCCGTCGGAGGGGCGTGCGTGTCCGACATGCACGCAAACTTCATCGTGAACGACGGCGGCGCCCGTGCGGCCGACGTGATCGCCGTCATGAGCCGCGTGCACGACACCGTACTCGACAAGTATGGCATCGACCTCGTCCCGGAGGTCAAGTGCCTGGGATTCGGCGCGTAGGGAGAGGCCATGGCCGACGGCAGGAAGCCCACGAAGCGGAGCGCCCCCATGGGGGCGTCTCGTCCTGCCGCGGGGCAAGCGCGGCCGCGACGCAGCCAGCCCTCGCCCCGCGTGGCGCCGGCACCAAAGGCGGCCGGTCCTTCTCGCCCCAAGGCGAAGCTCTACGCGTCCCCCTCGGGCGAGGTCCCGCAGCGCAAGTCCGGGGCGAACCGTCCCGGGTCCGACGTCGTCGTGCGGCGCGGCATCGTCGCGGGGATCGTCGTGGCGGCGCTACTGCTCGTGGCGCTCGTGGGCTACCTGGTGCTCTCGTACACGCCGGCGTTCACCATCACGAGGGTAGAGACCACGGCCACGAAGCACATCAGCCGCGCGAGCATCGCGAAGCTCGCCAAGGTCCCGAAGGGGTCGACCCTGCTGAACCTCGACGAGGACAAGGTCACCCGCAACCTCAAGAAGAACCCGTGGGTGGGGTCCGTCACGTACGAGCGCAAGTACCCGGACACCGTGAGAATCGTCGTGACGGAGCGCAAGGTGAGCGCGCTCGTGGTCATGAGCGCGGGCGACGTGGTCTGGTACCTGGGCGAGGGCAACGTGTGGATAGAGCCCGCCTCCATAAAGGTGGGGGAGAGCGACTCCATCGACGACCTCGCGCTCGCCGCCGCGCAGAAGGCGGGCGTCATGCTCATCACGGACGTGCCGGCAAGCATCACGCCCGTCGCGGGGTCGGCCGTCAACTCGGAGGTGCTGGACGGCGTGGCGTCGTACCGCGAGCAGTTTGGCGAGAAGATTAGCTCCCAGATCGTGTCCTTCTCGGCGGGCAGCGTGGATAGCATAGGGTGCACGCTCAAGAGCGGCGTGCAGGTCTCTCTGGGTTCGGCGACGAGCATCTCGTCCAAGGAGGCCGTGCTCGCGCAGATCCTGGAGAAGTACCAGGGCAAGCTCACGTACGTGAACGTGCGCGTCCCGACGCGCCCGGCCTATCGCCTTGTGGACTCGGACGACGTGGGGCAGGGGAGCGGCGTCACGGAGAAGGGCGCGGCGCAGGACAAGAGCGCGTCCGACGACGGGGGCTCGGGCACGAGCGCGTCCGGCCAGGACGGAACGCAGGGTGGCGCGTAGGGCTGGACGGAAGGGCGCGCGTGGAGAAAACCCTCGACCAGACGTGCCCGGCGGGTGCGCCTCCGCAAAACCCTAAAGAGCTACTTGACAGATGGGGGTCGTTAGGAATATGGCTCCTAGCTGGTCAATCCATATCTTGAACATAATTGTTGACGGAAGGCGCGACTTTGTGCAAATATATCGCGCTTTGTGATAGGCATATGGCTCTACCTTAGGTTTAGGGTTTTGGCTGGTCAGTCGCGGGGCATCTTTTCCGATTTTCAAGGCACCATCGGGCAAGAGACGTGAACAGAAATGAAGCAGCACGGGAACAAGAACGTAAAGGGCGGTACCGCTAAGGTCACCATCGAGATTGACGGGGCGGCATCCAACAGGGAAGAGGACGACGTCCCCAAGACCGTCGCCAAGCGAGGAGGAACCATGATGGACAACGACATCCCCAGCAACTACCTTGCAGTCATCAAGGTCGTTGGCGTAGGCGGCGGCGGTACCAACGCCGTGAACCGCATGATCGAGGAGGGCATCCGCGGCGTCGAGTTCGTCGCGGTCAACACCGACGCGCAGGCGCTCGCCATATCCGACGCGGACATCAAGGTCCACATCGGCGGGGACATCACCAGGGGCCTGGGCGCAGGTGCCAACCCCGAGGTCGGCGCAGAGGCGGCCGAGGACTCCCACGACGACATCAAGCAGGCGCTCGCGGGTGCGGACATGGTGTTCATCACGGCGGGCGAGGGCGGCGGCACCGGCACCGGCGCGGCTCCCGTCGTCGCGGACATCGCGAAGAACGACATCGGCGCCCTGACCGTCGGCGTCGTCACGAAGCCGTTCACGTTCGAGGGCCGTCCCCGTGCGAACAAGGCGCAGCAGGGCATCCAGACGCTGTCCGAGGCCGTCGACGCGCTCATCGTGATCCCGAACGACCGCCTGCTCGACCTCTCCGAGAAGAAGACCTCCTTCCTCGAGGCGTTCCGCATGGCGGACGACGTCCTGTGCCAGGGCACCCAGGGCATCACGGACCTCATCACGGTCCCGGGCCTCATCAACCTCGACTTCGCTGACGTCTGCACCATCATGAGGGGCGCCGGCACCGCCATGATGGGCGTAGGCGTCGCGTCCGGCGACACCCGGGCGGCAGACGCCGCCGCGGAGGCAATCTCGAGCCCGCTGCTCGAGGTTGGCATCGAGGGCGCCACGCGCGTCCTTCTCTCCATCGCCGGCAACAAGGACCTCGGCATCCAGGAGATCAACGACGCCGCGGAGCTCGTCGCGCAGAACGTCGACCCCGAGGCGAACATCATCTTCGGTACCGTCGTGGACGAGAGCCTCGGCGACCAGGTCCGCGTCACGATCATCGCGACGGGCTTCAACGACTCCAACGTGCAGGCGCCGCTGCCGACGTTCACGAACGACCGCGCGTCCTCGAGGGGCGGCTCCCGCGGTGCCGGCCGCAGCTCCGCGAGCCGTTCCGCCGCGGCCCCCGCGCCGGCTCCGCGCCAGGCCCCCGCGCCGAAGTCGAACGACATCAACAAGGAGTTCGACGTCCCAGAGTTCCTGAAGCACAGCCGCATCTAGCGACCGAGGGGCGTGCGCAGTGGAGCTTACGCGACACACGAGGCTGGGCGTGACCCTGTTGGAGGACGCGAGCCGTCCTCACGGGGTCACGCTCGCATTCACCGAGCGTACCGGCGGTTTCTCTGCCGGGCAGTATTCCTCGCTCAACCTCGGCGACGCCTGCGGTGACGACGCGACGGCGGTCGAGAAGAACCGCATGCTCGCGCTGAAGGCCGCAGGGGCGCAAAGGTGGGCCGCGAACCTGGTGAACCCCAGGCAGGTCCACGGCGACCACGTCGTGGTGGTGAGCTCCTGCGACGCCGCGGCCATCGCCGCGGCAGTTGCCGAGGCGAGGGCGGGGGCGGACGCCGTCGTGTGCACCGCGCGGCACGTGCCCGTGCTCCTGTGCTTTGCGGACTGCGTGCCCGTAGTCCTCGTGGCACCCGGCGGCTTCGCCGTCGCGCACTCCGGCTGGCGCGGGACCATCGCGAGGATCGCCGCGAAGGCGGCGCGCACGCTCGCGGCGGAGTGCGCCTGCGAGGTCGCGGACGTGAGCGCCTACATCGGGCCCCACGTGACGGGGGAGGACTACGAGGTCTCCCAGGAGCTGCTCGACCGCTTCGTGGGGGAGTTCGGTCCGTCCGTCCGGGCGTCCGAGCGACACCTCGACCTCGCGCGCGCGATAGGGGTCGCACTCGCGGACGCGGGCGTCGACGAGCGAAACGTCCTCGACTGCGGGCTCTCCACCGTGGGCAACGTGGGAAGGTTCTTCTCGTACAGGGCCGAGGACGGCAGATGCGGGCGCCATGGTGCCATCGCCTGTCTGTGCGATTGACATGTTGGAACGAGCGAGCGTAAGGAAGTGGTCGCGTGACTGAGGAGGAGAGGTCAAGGTACCTCGACTTTCTGAGGGAACGCAGGGAGCAGATTCTGCAGAGGGTCGCCGACGCGTGCAGGCGTGCCGGCAGGACCACGGACGACGTGACGATCCTGGGGGTCTCCAAGACCGTCGGCGTCGACGAGGTGGCGCTGGCATGGCGGGCCGGGTGGCGTGCGTTCGCGGAGAACCGCCCGCAGGAGCTGACGCGCAAGCTCGAGGGACTTCGCGAGCACCCGGAGATGTCCGGCGTGCGCTTCGACATGATCGGCAACCTCCAGACAAACAAGATCAACCACGTCATCGGGCGCGTCGGGCTCATCCACTCCATCTCATCCGTGCACCTGGCCGAGGAGGTCTCGAAGCGCTCCGTCGCGCACGGCATCGTCTCGGACGTCCTGCTCGAGGTGAACGTCTCGGGGGAGGAGTCGAAGTCGGGCTTTGCGCCCGCGGAGGTGACGCAGGCGCTCGACGGCCTGCTGGAGCTTCCGGGGATTCGCGTGAAGGGGCTCATGACCATGGCCCCCGCGCACGACGCCGACGCGGCGAGAAGGACGTTCGGCGGGCTGCGTGAGCTCCGCGACGAGCTTTCAGCGCGTTCCGGCAGGAGCCTGGCGACGCTGTCGGCGGGCATGAGCGACGACTTCCAGGTCGCCATCGAAGAGGGGTCGACGATCGTGAGGCTGGGCAGGACGCTCTTCAGTCCAGACTACGACCTTAGGTAGGAACGGATTCGCCCGCCGGAGGTCTCGACGGACGGACAGATGACTTCGGACGGTGCCAGGCACGGTCCGGGAAGGCGAGGACGACATGGGTTTCCTCGATACGCTTAGGGACAAGCTAACTGGGTCGAACGACGACTACTACGACGACGACTACTACGACGACTACGACGACGCACCGGAGCGCGAGGAGCCGCAGTCCCAGGGAGCCGGTCTCCTGGGCAACACGAGGCGTCCCGAGGCGGAGAGCGTGTCCGTCTACACGCGCTCCGGAAGGCCCGTCGGCAGCAACGGCGCGGGCGGACCGACGCCCGCTCCCACCCCCTCGTACGGCGGCGGCTACCGCGACGAGTACCAGCGCCCGGCGCGCACACAGAACCCGAACCCGCAGTACGCCCAGCGTCCCCAGCCGGGCTACGGCAGCTACTCGGAAGAGACGCAGGCCATCCCGCAGACGCCGGCGCACCCGCCCGTGCACGAGGGCGTCCTCGGCAACTCGACGGGCGGCCACACTCCCGCTGACATCGGGCTGAAGCCCATCCCGCGCCCCGCAACCTCCGGTCAGCTGCCGCCGTACGTGCTGAAGCCCGTCTCGTACGACGACGTGCAGATGGTCGTGCGACGCGTTCGCACCAACCAGCCCGTCGTCCTGGTGTTCAAGAACACCAACATCGAGACCGCGAAGCGCATCCTCGACTTCTGCCTCGGCCTGTCGTGCGGCATCGGCGGCCAGGTGGACGAGCTCGGCGACCGCGTCTTTGTGATCACCCCGCAGGGCATCGAGCTCTCCGATTCCGACATCAACAAGCTCGTGCAGGACGGAACCATAGAGAGGTAGGGACAGTGGGTAAGCTCAGCTCAACGGTCGCGGTCGTCGGCGCCGGATCCATGGGCGGCGCGATCGCCGCCGGACTGGTCGTGTCCGGCGCCGCGGAGGCCTCTCACGTGATGGCATGCGACCCATCGCCGGAAAAGCTCGCCCTTCTGGGCGAGAAGGGCATCCAGACGTTTGGTGATGCCGCCACGATGCTCGCGGCAGATCCCGACGTCGTGGTGCTTGCCGTGAAGCCGCAGGTCCTGTCCGCGGTCGTGGAGGGGATTGCGGACAAGCTTGTGGACAGGGAGGTCATCTCCATCGCGGCGGGCGTTCCTCTCGCCACGCTCGAGGAACTGCTGCCCGTGTCGAGGGTCGTCCGCGTGATGCCGAACCTTCCCGTGCAGGTTCTTTCCGGCGCCACGGCGGTGTGTCCCGGTGGCAGGGCGACCGCCGAGGACGTGGACGTCGCGCTCCAGGTCTTCGGCGCTCTTGGGACGGCGAAGGTCATGCGCGAGGACCAGCTGGACGCCGAGGGCGCGGTCGTGAGCTGCGGACCCGCGTACGTGGCGCTCTTCGTGGACCTTCTCACGAGGGCGGGCATCGAGAACGGGCTTCCCGCGAGCGACTGCCGCGAGATGGTCCTCTCGACCATGCGCGGCGTCTGCACGCAGCTCCTCGAGTCCGGGGAGCATCCGCGCGTCTACATGGAGAGGGTCACCTCTCCGGGAGGCACGACGGCGGCGGGCCTCAGGGCCATGGAGTCCCAGCTCTCGCACGCCGTCTACGAAGCCGCGGACGCGGCGCTGGAGCGGACGCGCGAGCTCGCGAAAGGCTAGTGAGGAGGTTCACACTTGCAGATAGGTTACGTAGTCTACAGGCTGCTCAACTTCTACGAGATGCTGATATTCGTCCAGGTGCTGCTCTCGTGGTTCGTAAGTAGCGGAAACAGGTTCGTGGTGGACGTATACGGCGCGCTCTCCACGCTTGTTGACCCCTTCGTGAATCTGTTCAGGCGTTTCATTCCGCCCATCGCGGGCCTGGACTGGTCGCCCTTTATCGCGATATTGGTTCTTCAGCTCGTCCAACGTTTAGTTTTGTAAGAGTCGGGATATACTGAGGTAGGCGGAAACCCGCACTGCTGACGTAGCATGCACACGGTTGAAAGGGAACTAAGATGGCTATCACCCCAGCAGACATCGAGAACATGACCTTCTCCCAGGCAGGAAAGCACGAGGAGGGCTACAAGACTGACGAGGTCGACGTCTTCCTGGACCAGGTTGCCTCCGAGGTCGACGCCATGCTCCAGAAGATCGCGGACCTGAAGGGTCGTCTGACCACTTCCGAGCAGCAGCTTGCCGCCGCCCAGGCGCAGGTCGCCCAGCTGAAGGAGCAGACCACCATGGCCGCTCCCGTCGAGCCCGCGCCCGCTCCCGTGCCCCAGTCCGAGTTCACCGCCTCCGAGCGCCAGATCTCCCAGGTGCTCATCGTCGCCCAGCAGAGCGCTGACAAGCTGGTTGCCGACGCCCGCACCAACGCGGAGAACATCCGCAACGAGGCCGACCAGAAGGCCCGCGAGGTCATCCGCCAGGCCCTTGCGGAGAAGCAGAACGAGCTCGACGAGATCGACCGCCTGAAGCAGTCCCGCGAGGACTTCCGCGCGGAGTACAAGAAGCTCCTCCAGCACTTCATGGACGATGCGGACTCCGTGTTCCCGCAGCAGACGCTGAGCGTTCCGAACGGCTCCAAGGGCACCACGCACACCGACTCCGTCGTCGCGCCCACTCCCGTGATTCCCGCCGCGCCCGTGGCGGACGCAGAGGCAACGACCTATGCTCCCGCACCTGCCGCGAATGACTTCAGCGACCTCGACTAGTCTCTAGGTCTCTGGCACACGGGTAACAATTGCGACCTTATGGCGGGACGTCCCCAGGGGCGTCCCGCCTTTCTGTTGACTGGAAGGCGGGCTCACGAACCAGAGGGGCTCAGAGATTTCGATGGCATCGCCGATCCGAGCGTGGGGTCGAGCTCGGTAAGCCCTCCCCAAAAGCGCTTGGGCATCCAGCTTGTCCGAAGGTCGTATCCGCGCTGCGAGGCATCCCTTCCATCGAGGCCCACGGAGTCGTAGAAGCGCTTCCACATCGCATGCACGTACGTCTCTCCGTCCGCGAGGTCGCTGGCATGCTCGGACAGCTCGCTCGTCAGGCGGTCGTCCAGGCGAGTGACGGCACAGCGACGGTCTCCGTCCTCATGCATCGCGATGACGTGGTGCACGGGGTCGAGCAGGCAGAAGCGCTCGCCTCGCATGCGCGCTGCGAAGTAGTCGCACGTGAGGGGGATCGTATCTGCCTTGGGGCAAAACGTCGAGAAGTACGTTCCGTCGGAAAGACGGGAAAAGCGAACGAACTGTCGCGTGTGCTCGCATTCCGAAAGGGCGTAGCGTGCGAGTCTGTCGAGCTCCGCGACGGTCTTGTCGGAGAGCATCGATCGTATGCGGGGTCCTTCGCTGAAGCCGAGCCGTACGTACCTGTGTATGGCCTCTGGCGCATCCTGGTCGTCGTTTGCGGCCGCAAGGGCGAGCCTCGAGGCACAGGAGCCCTTGCAGTGTGCGGGGCACTCCTCGCCCCTCTTCAGGGGGCAGCCCATGCTGACGTGGCGTTCGAAGCCTCTGTACACGCGTCTCGAAAGCGCGAGGAGGGGCTCGGATTCCGTTTCGGGCACCCTCGCCACGCGCTCGTCTAGGGCGGGTTGGATGTCCTCTGAGTACGCGAGGCGAACCATGCTCGCCGGGGCGTGGGCGAGGTACGTCATCCCGACCCCTGCCAGAATCCCCTCGAGGCCATGTCTGCAGGGAATGACGACCCGCAGCCCCTCGGAGACGAGACGAGATATGTCCGCGACGGCATCGCGAGTTCCTTGCGGGACGTCTGGCCCGACCCTAGAAGAGCGACAGCTGCCCCTCTGCGGGGCGACGGGTCCTGTTGTACTTTCCATCGCGAGCACTTCTCGCCACCTCCTTCCTAATGAGCTCCTCGTCGAGAGGGGCCTGATGGTCCCGCATCCCACTGCAGCATATGAAATGGCGCGCGCGTTTGAGGGTGACGTTGAGCGTCCTTAGGTCATCGAAGCCAAGCCGCTTGCGCCGCCTGGCCGCGACGATGCGCCTTGCGCCCATGGGGCCGATGCCGGGCACGCGAAGAAGCTCCTCGAGACTTGCGGAATTCACCTCCATGGGAAAGCGTTCCTGATGGGCGAGTGCCCAGGCGAGCTTTGGGTCGAGATCGAGGTCGAGCCACGGCGCGTCTGGGGTGGTCAGCTCGTCTGCGTCGAACCCGTAGTATCTCATGAGCCAATCTGCCTGGTAGAGCCTATGCTCCCGCCTGAGGGGCACGGGGGTGGCCGAGTCAGGCAGCCTGTCGTCCTCCACGACGGGCACGTAGGCGGAGAAGAAGATCCTCCTGAGGTCGAACTTCTGGTATAGGGACTTGGACAGTTGAAGGATGTGGTGGTCGCTTTCGGGCGATGCGCCGATTATTAGCTGCGTAGATTGACCGGCCGGCGCAAACTTCCTCCTGCCTGAGCCGACGGGGTCAGGTGGGCGCAGCGTCATCGAGTTGGAGTTCAGGCGAAGCCCCATGTTGGTGCACGAGCGCGCCCGTTGGGCAACGCCGCCTGACTTTCGACGCGCAAGTGCCGCCCGAGTCGTGCCGTGGCCCGACTCGAGAAGCCGCATCGCCTCTCCTTGGCGGGCCGCGCTGATTTGCGCCATGGACTTGGTGATGCTTCCGGCGTCCTTGTTGGGGCAGAGCTCGGCGAGGGATCTCGAGCTTGGTAGCTCGAGGTTGGCACTCATGCGGTCCGCGAGGTGCCCAAGCCTGTCCAGAAGCTCGGGGGAGGTGCCGGGAATGACCTTTGCGTGGACGTACCCGTTGAAGCGGAGGTCCTCCCTCAGGACGCGGAGGCACTCGATCATCCGCTCCGTGGTGGCGTCCGGCGTTCCCAAGACGCCGGAGCTGAGGAAGAGGCCCTCGATATAGTTGCGCTTATAGAAGTCGACCGTGAGCTCCGCCAGCTCGCGAGGCTCGAACGTCGCACGCGTGCAGGAAGCCCCGCAGCGATTTACGCAGTACGCGCAGTCGTAGCTGCAGGCGTTGCTCATGAGCACCTTGAGGAGCGTGATGCAGCGCCCGTCGCGCGAGAACGTGTGGCAGAGGCCGGCGCCGCTCGCCAGGCCCACCTTTCCGTCCTTCGGCCCCCGAGTGACCCCCGATGACGTGCATGCGGCATCGAATCGCGCCGCCTCCGCCAGTATGCCGAGCTTCGTGAGGGTGTCCATGGCAAAAATCCAATCGCGAACGAATGTTCTAGATAGTGTGGCAAGATTCTAGCACAGACAGGTACATGTGTTCGTGTCAAGTTTGGCGGGCGTGGTGACGCGGCCGCGCCCGAGCCGGTCGCCAGCGCGATTATCGATCCGACGCGCCGTTCGCGAACAAGTCGCAGGCACGCCGGTATGGAGCGGTATCCTGCGAACAAGGGACGCTTCCGAACCCAGAGGGGTGATTGGCATGAAGCTTTGCTCGAGGTCAAGCGTTGCGGTCGCGGCGGTGAGCGCCGTGCTCTTCTCGTCCGCCCTGCTTACGGGATGCGGGTCCGCTGGGTCTGGCGCCAAGGACGACGTCTCGTCCTCGGCGGCGGCAGCCGTTCAGAAGAAGGCGGACGAGACCTACGATTCGATCTATGACGAGTACTCGAAGCAGATCGAGGAGGCCGCACCGAAGGCGGTGGAGGAGTTCAAGAAGCAGGCCGAGGGAAGCACCGACGTCAAGAGGCTGGCTGAGGTCGCAAACGACCAGGTTAAGACGCTCGCGAAGATCATGACGGACGGCGGCAAGAAGATGGCCGAGCTGAGGGAGAAGAACGGAGACTCCTACAAGACCTACGAGAAGAACTACAAGAAGCTCTACAAGGTCTACAGCGACAAGGCGATGGACGTGTACGGAGCGTACCTGGACGTGTACGGGAAGCAGGTTCCGGGTTACAACGACCAGATGAAGCAGCAGCTGATCGACCAGTTCAAGGCGACCGTGCAGCAGCTGGCGCCGGCAGAGTCAGAATAGGCCCGCAGGTCCGTCGCCTGGGGCAATGCGATGGCGTCCGGGGGAGTGGGGTCGCGCCCGCTTCCCCGGACGGCCTTGCGGAAGGGACTGCTCGATTATAAGCAGTTTAACTATCGCCCTGTCCCAACTGTGTCCCTAATCGTTGAAATAGCCGCTTTTCCTGCACTTCGATTTTGAATAATGCCTGTTGGGACTGTACGCGTGTACTTCAAAAAAGGTAGTAGCGAAGTGGGCCGATGAGCCGGGTTCTGTCGTGGACGATCATTTATCTACTGACGCCGTTGCCGACGCCCTCTAGCTCGCAACCCGAGCGCAGTGCGGGCCACACCATGGCGCTCCTATTTGCGATTGCTCCGGAGGGGGCTTGCCAAGCCGCCGTATCGCTACGACGCTGGTAGTCTCTTACACTACCGTTTCAGCTTTTCTCTCACTCGCTTTCGCGAGCAGCGGGAGTCTTCTTTTCTGCGGCGCTTTCCGTCGGGTCACCCCGCCAGGCCGTTAGCCTGCCTCCTGCCCTGTGGAGCCCGGACTTTCCTCATGACGCTTGCGCGCCCCGCGATCGTCTGGCCCACTTCGCTCTCGCGATTGTACCAGACGACCATGCCGCGGGGGCAAATCGGTACAATGTTTTCGTATATGACACGATTGGGAATAGGCTCCCGCGGCATGCGCGGCGGGGGCGATTGACGGAGTGCGGATGGGATTGTTGCAGAGGGTGCTGGGACCGCGCGTCGAGGTTCCGGCGGACCTGGAGGTGGACGCGGCGCCCGGACAGGTGCTTGCGCCCGTGGGAGGAAGGGCGGTGCCGCTCTCGGAGGTGCCGGACCCCGTGTTTGCGACCGGAGGCCTTGGGGCGGGCATAGCGATCGAGCCTGACGGCGACACGGTCTTCTCGCCCGTGGACGGCGTGGTGATGGTGACCGCGGGAACGCGTCACGCCATAGGCGTCACGGACGAGAAGGGCGCGGACGTATTGGTTCACATTGGCGTGGACACGGTGTCGCTGCGGGGCAGCGGCTTTACGTACTTCGTGCGCAAGGGGGACCGCGTGCGCGCCGGCCAGGCGCTCATGTCGTTTGACCCGGGACTGATACGCAAGAGCGGGCTTGACTCCCACGTGGTGGTCGTCGTCACGAACACGGAGGACCTCGCCGCGGTGACGCCGGTGGTGCCGGGCATGTTGGACGCGGGGGACCTTGCGATCGCTATCGAATACTAGGAGCACCTCATGCAGCGAAGCTATCAGACCATGGAGGCGGGTTCGGAGGCCACGGGCGAGTTCGAGGACCGCAGGAGCCGCTTCATCGCGCAGCTGAGGCACGTGGAGAGCGAGGCGGAGGCGGAGCGCTTCATCCAGGAGGTGCGGGCTCGGCACCACGACGCCAGGCACAACGTGTCGGCGTGGATCCTGAGCGACGGGCGCGAGCGGTGCTCGGACGACGGCGAGCCTCAGCGCACGTCCGGCATGCCGACGCTCGAGGTGCTGCGCGGCGCCGGCCTCGAGGACGTGTGCTGCGTGACCACGCGCTACTTTGGCGGGACGCTGCTGGGACCGGGTGGCCTGGTGCGTGCGTACACCGCCGCGGCGCAGGCCGCGGTCGCGGCCGCGCGCGAGGCGGGACGGATTGCGACGATGACCATGGTCACGAAAGTGACGTGCGTCATCCCATACTCCGCGTACGGGCGGGTGGAGCGGCTCGTCGCAGACTGCCGGGGCAAGGTGCGTGACACGGTGTTTGCGGAGGACGTGCAGATGAACTGCGTTTTCGTGACGGGTGACGAGGTCGCCTTCACGTCCGCGATGCTGGAGCTCGCCAACGGCGAAGACCTGTGCCGCGTGGGCGAGCCCACGTTCGCGGAGTTCTAGCGGCCGCGAACGTGGCCCGCGGGCGCGACGGGCGCGCGGTAGACGCGCTAGAACAGGAGCCCGCGCGCGAGGAGGTCCCGCTCGAGCGCGTCCGCGTCCGTGAAGAGGTGGGCGTGCATGCCGGCCGCACGCGCGCCGCGCACGTTGTCCGCGTTGTCGTCCACGAAGAGGCAGCGCGCAGGGTCGAGGCCGTACTCTCCCGCAAGCATCCGGTAGATGCGCGGGTCCGGCTTCATGAGGCGTACGAACGAGGACACGAGCCAGCCATCCATGTGCGAGAACGCGGGGATCGAGTCCTTGAACGCCATGAAGCTCGTTCCGGCGTTCGAGAGCAGGTAGCAGCCGTAGCCGGCATCGTGCAGGCGCGTCACCAGCTCGTTTGTGCCCGCGACGACGGTGCGGTGGCGCCACCAGCCATGCAGGCACTCGTTGAGCGCGCCGTGCAGGCGCTCCGGCAGAAGCTCGCGCGACACGCGCTCCATCGTGTCCTCGTCGATCGCGCCGGCGTCCAGGAGCGCCCAGGACGGATGCGAGAAGAGCGCGGCGTCAAGGGCTTGGGCATCCTCTTCGCACGAGGTGAACTCCCGGGCGAACTCAATGCCGCTAAAGCGCATGAGCACGCCGCCCATATCGAATATCACGTTTTGGATGGCAGCCTCGGCCGGGGAGGGCGCGCCCTTCTCGCCCGCGGCGTCGCAAACGCTTGAGCTAGTCATGATGCCTCCTTGTGGGCGCGGCCGCCCCGGGGGACAGCCGCGCGGATGCCTGCTTGTTGGATTGGCGGATTGGCGCCCGCATGCGCGCGGGGCGCTAGTCCCTCGTGCCGAGCGCGTGGCAGATGTTGCTCCACGGGGCGACGTCCTCCACGGGCGTCTCGTCCCACAGCCTCAGGACGTCCGCGGGCACGAACTCGCGGCGAACGTCGACCTCGCCGCCGTACAGGCGGAACCAGTCGGCGCTCATGACCAGGTAGCCGTCCTTGCCCTGGTCCTTGCCCCAGCTGTTCTCGATGCGCCACGCCTTGGGCCGGCCGTCGGCGTCCAGCTCGACGCCCTGGAAGCACATGGCGTGGGTGAGGCTGGTCTCGCGCGCGTCGATCATGTCGGCGCGGGTCATGGAGAGGTCGACGCCGAACAGGCCGTTCAGGTCCTCGCCGTCGAGGGACAGCACGTACTTGAAGTCCTCGATGCTGCGCGGGAACTCCTGCATGACGTCGCACGACATGGCGCACGGGACGCCGGCCTTCAGGCTCGCGATGGCCGCCTGCTCAAGCACCTGCGGCTCCACGTTCAGCACGCGGATGGGCGTGCCGCCCTGGACGGAGTCCGTGAGCGTGAGGTGGTACGCGTGGCCGTACGGGCGCGACTCGCCGGGCATGGAGACGAGGGCGACGTAGTCCTCGGGGTCGACGGGCACGTAGCGCTCGGCGAACTGGAGCGGCGTGATGCCGAGGTCGCGGATGACCTGCGAGGCGCGGGAGTCGTCCTTCTCGCCCTGGGCGTCGTCGGAGGCGGGCTTCGGGGCGGGCTCGATGGGGGAGAGCTTCGCCGCGTCCGCCTTGCAGCCCTTACCGACCTTCATCACGAAGTCGAACGTGACGGGCGGCTCGCCCAGGCACGTCGCGAGCAGCTGGTGCACGTCCGCGAGCATGTCCTGCTTCGCGGCGCGCAGCTCTGCCTCTGAGGCGCCGTCCGCGTGCATGCGGCGCAGCGTGAAGGCGTGCTTGTGCACCAGGCGCTCGAGCTGGGCGTTCATCTGGCTGGAGTTTCTGGAGCACGCGGTCTCGGGCATGGCGTACTTCGGGACGATGCCCCACTTGCGCACGACGTTCATCGCGAACGAGTAGTAGCCGCCGTCGCCCATGCCGTAGTCGAGCACGTAGCAGACCTCGCGCGCGTCGTCCGGCAGGTCCGCGGTCCGGATGACGTACTCGAGCGTGGAGTTGGCCTTCTCGAGCTTGTCGTAGAACATGCCGAACGCCTGGCTGAACTCGATCGTGTCCACGTCGAGGAAGGTCATGGTGTCGTGGCGCAGCGCGTTCATGGCGCTGAAGAACCAGCAGCGGCCGCTCTGGCGCTGGTTCGTCACCTCGGCGGTCTTGGGGACGGTCACGCCAAACGTGTCGCTGTACGTGCGCATCTTAGTGGTGTCGCGCGCGGCGGCCATCACGTCTGCGGACGTGACGGCGTTCCTGGCGACGCGGTTGGCGCGCTCCTTGCCAAAGGCGGCGTTGCGCTCCTTCGCCCACTCGGTGTCGACGCTGAGTGAATCCCTGCTCATGGGTCTCCTCACATAGCTAGAGAATTGATTTTGACCATACGAGAATAGCACCACGCTGCCAGGCACGCGCGCCGTGGCGCCGTCATGTCGCTATACTTGCATGTAGTTGCCCCAGCACAGCCGCAGAGAGGTCCGCCATGTCCCGATGTTTCGAAGACGTTGCCTATGAGCTTCCGGAGTTTGGGCGCAAGGTGATCCGGGCGCTCGAGGGCGCGGGATTCGAGGCGTGGGCCGTGGGCGGATGGGTGCGTGACGCCCTGCTGGACGCCCCCTCGCACGACGTGGACGTCACGACGTCGGCGTGCTGGCAGGATGCCGAGAAGATCCTGGCGTCCCGCGGGTACGCGGTCCATAGGACGGGGGTCGCCCACGGCACGATAACCGCCGTGGTCGAGGGCGAGCCCGTGGAGGTGACCACGTACCGCGTGGAGGGTGACTACACGGACCACCGCCACCCGGACGAGGTGCGCTTTGTGGACGACATCCGCCTTGACCTGGCGCGCAGGGACTTTACCGTGAACGCCATCGCCTACCACCCAAGACGCGGGATCCTGGACCCGTTCGACGGCCGCGGCGACCTGGGGCGCGGCCTCATTCGTGCCGTGGGCGACCCGCGTCGCCGCTTCGAGGAGGACGCGCTGCGCGTGCTGAGGGCGGTGCGCTTCGCGTGCCGCCTGGGCTTCGACATAGAGCCCGGGACGCAGCGGGCGCTGGTCGAGTGCGCGGACGGCCTGGAGGACATCGCGAGCGAGCGCATAGGGCAGGAGCTGGACGGCATCGTGCGCACGGGGCGCATGGGATGGGCCCTCATGAACGAGGCGGAGGTCCTGGGCGAGGCCATACCGGAGCTCGCGGCCATGGACGGCTTCGACCAGCACAGCCCGTACCACGCCTACGACGTGCTCGAGCACACGGCGCGCGTCTGCATGGCGGTCGAGGAGTTCGCCGGGGGCATGGCCTCGCCGGCGCTCAGGTGGGCGGCCCTTCTCCACGACGTGGCGAAGCCCGTGACCTTCACCCAGGACGCCGCCGGCCGGGGGCACTTCTTCGGCCACCCCAAGGTGGGCGCCCCCATGTGCGAGAAGATCATGCGCCGCCTGGCGCTGCCCGGCGAGCTCGTCGTGCCCACGCGCACGCTCGTGCGGCTGCACGACCACTACGTGAAGCCCACGCGCCGCTCCGTCCGCCGCACGCTGCTGAAGTTCGAGAACGCGTGCCCGGGGCGCGCGGAGTCGCTCACGTTCGCGCTGCTCGACCTGAAGCGCGCGGACGCGGTGTCCAAGGTGGACCGCGTGGCGGGCTACGTAGTGGAGCTTGACAAGATCTCCGCGCTGCTCAGGCGCGTGATCGCGGACGGCGAGGCGTTCCGCATGACAGACCTCGCCGTGAGCGGGCGCGACGTCATGGAGGCGACGGGCATAAGGCCGGGCCCCGGCGTCGGCATGATCTTGCGCGAGCTGCTGCTGTGCGTGGTGAACGGCGAGCTCCCGAACGACCGCAACGCGCTGCTGCGCAGCCTTCGGGCGTAGGCGCCCCGCGCGCCGCTGCGCCGCCCTGCGCGCCAGCGGGTGAGAAGGACGGTGCCCGTGTCCGCGCGCGGCCCATGGGCGTCCGTCGAACACAGACCGAACGATAAGAGTAGAAATTGTGGAGCACCATGCATTTGGGAGTTTCGCTTGCGGAAGGGGCCGAAGGCGCGTATATTACTTTCTCGCGCTGAGGCGCACAGAGAAACCGATTGGGATGTCGTCTAACGGTAGGACAACGGATTCTGGTTCCGTCAGTGTAGGTTCGATTCCTGCCATCCCAGCCATTCTCTTTTATGGCCCCGTCGTCTAGCGGTTTAGGACGCCGCCCTCTCAAGGCGGAGATCACCAGTTCGAATCTGGTCGGGGCTACCAAGGACTCTCGCAGGCCGGGCAAAGCGCTCGGCCTGCTTTGCTATGGAGCGGCGGCGCCGTTGCGGGGCGACGGTGCCGCGGCGCCAACGTGGTGTCTGGATGTTCGTGCCGGGCAGCGTCTTTGCAGCTTCCTTTCTGGGTATCATCTGTAAGACTCTGGTTAGAGGCGTGAGGCCGCTCTGTCTCGCGACGCGTCGACGGACCTTGGAGGGCCATGGCGGAAGAGAAGAACACCAACCGGGCAAAGCCGAAGGTCCCGCTCAAGGTGTCGGCGCCGCACGTCTCGGGCGGCGCCGGTTCGGCGTCCGACAACGAGGACAACAAGAACAGCGCCCGCAAAGGCGCGCTATTCCTGGTGGCCGTCGTCGGCGTGTACGTGATCTACCTCGTCTTCTCGGGACAGATGGGCCAGTTCCTGGACGCGCTCGGCTCCGTGGACGGCTCGTGGGTCCTGAGGGCGTGCCTGTGCTTCGGCATGTACTACGTGTTCGGGGTGCTCGCGTACGGCATCGCGGTCTACCTCGACCACGACTCGCCGCTCGGCGTGCGCGACCTCATGAGCGTCGAGGCGTCGGGCGTGTTCTTCGGCAACCTCACGCCGATGATGGCGGGGTCGGTCCCCTCGCAGATCTATCGCATGACGCGCTCCGGGCTCGACGTGGGCGAGGCCAGCGCCACGCAGTTCACGCGCTTCATCGCGTTCCAGCTCGGCGTCGTGCTGTTCGCCGCGATCATGCTCGTGGCGAAGGCGGAGTACTTCTTCCAGACGTACGGCGACCTCTTCTTCCTCAACATCGTGGTGTTCACGGTGCACTTCCTCGAGCTCGCGGGCATCTTCGTCATCTGCCTGTGTCCCCGCTTCGTCATGCGCGTGGGCAACTGGGCCATCCGCCTCGCGACGAGGCACAACTGGCTCAAGGATCCCAAGCACTGGGACGACATGGTGAACGTGCAGGTGATGGAGTTCGCGAACGCGTTCAAGAACGCCGCGAGCGACCTGCCGTCCATGGCGCTGACCCTTTTGGTCACAATGGCGCAGCTGGGCAGCCTCTACATGATCCCCTGGTTCGTGCTCAGGGCGTTTGGCATCCATGCGGACTTCCTCGAGTGCCTGGCCGCCGGCTCCATGGTGCAGATGGTGTCCTCCGCCGTGCCCCTGCCGGGCGGCACCGGCGGCGCCGAGGGCGGCTTCCTCATGTTCTACGGCCACATGTTCGGTCGCTCGGCCAGCGCGGGCTTCCTCATCTGGCGCATCGTCACGTTCTTCGGGCCCACGCTTCTGGCGGCCCCGCTCCTGGGCCTGCGGTCCAACGGAGGCCCCAGCATCTACACGCGCGTCCAGAAGGCGAGGGCGCGGCTGCACGCCAGGGGGCCGCGCTCCTCTCGCGCAAGTGGCACGGCGACAATCTCCGGCTCCATGCTGAGGCAGAAGGCAAAGGGCGCCCCCGCCGCGCGCGCAGCGGGATCGACCACGGCAAAGCACGGCCCCGTCGCCGTTCCCGGAGGCATCCGCGTGCCCATGAGGAAGAAGCCGGCGCAGCCGTCGCAGGCGGCCGCGCCCTCCGCGCAGGGCGAGAAGGACTCCCCGGCAAAGTAGCGGCCGCGTCGTGGCCGCACGCGCCCAGGTGGCTGTGGGCGTCCTGTGCGCGGCAGATGGGTTAATTGCGCCGTTGGGAAACGCGGCGGGGCGGCGCCGCGCCGTCTGGAATAATCGATACCGTTGTTTAAGAGCGCGATCGGGCCGTCGCCGGTGCGGCGGCCAGCGTGCGAAGGGGCGCCGGCAAGGGTCGGCGCCAACACAAGAGACCGGAGTGCATGCATGGCGGCAAGGGAAGAGATTATCGAGAAGATCGGCCTGCTCAACCACATGGTTGGCGTGGCGCGTCGCATACGCAGGGACGAGGAGGCCGCGGCGGACCCCAACGTCGCCCGCGTCGTCGCGCTGCTGCGCCTGAAGGACGGCATCCCCACGCAGGAGATGGCGATCGTGCTGGGCTTCGACGGCTCGGCCATGGGCGCGACGCTCGAGGCGATGGGTGAGTCTGGCCTCGTCGAGGTGAGGGTGGCCGAGGACGGCTCGAAGTCTGTCGCGCTGACCGAGAAGGGCCGCGAGGACGCACCCGCGAAGGCCGGGCTTCCCGACGTGGCACTCGACGGCTTCACGGACGAGGAGGCGGACGCGCTCCTAGGCTACCTCGGGCGCATCGAGGCGTCGCTCACCGGCGAGCTGGGCGCGGACTGGAAGGAGCGCGAGGAGGCCCGCAAGGCCGCGAAGCGGCACGAGGGCAGGCCTTCCGACCGCGACGCCCGGGAAGGCCGCGGAGGGTTCCGCGGCGGGCGCGACGACAGGCGCGGGGAGCGTGGCGGCTACCGCGGCGGGCGAGACGATCGCAGGTCTTCCGACCGTGGGGGCTTCCGTGGGTCCCGCGACGACCGCGGCGGCTACCGAGGCGGCCGCGACGACAGGCGCGGGGACCATGGCGGCTACCGCGGGCGCGACGACCGTCGTGGCGGGGGGCGTGGCGGCTACCGCGGGCGCGACGACCGCGGCGGAGCACGTCACCGCGAGGACTAGCACGCCGGCGGGCCCAGCGCCCGCGGCACGCAATGGCACGAGCGAGGCGCCGTCCCGGCATGGGGCGGCGCCTTCTTGCGTGCGCGGGCCGGGAGGGCGCGTCCTTCTCGCCCGCGGCGCGCGGTGGCGCACGCGGCCGACCCGCGGGCGTTTCCGTTGGCTTACCGGCGCGAAACATGGCGGCCGTACGCTGGCGAAGGCGAAGGAGGAGTGCCATGAGGAGCTTTGGCCTGAGGGACGTGCTGGGACCGATCATGGTGGGGCCGTCGTCGTCTCACACCGCGGGGGCGCTGCGCATTGCGCAGATGGCGCGCCAGCTGCTGGACGCCCCGCCCGTGGAGGCGGAGTTCACGCTGTACGGCTCGTTTGCGCGAACGTACCGCGGGCACGGCACGGACCGCGCGCTTGTGGCGGGCATGCTGGGCATGCACACGGACGACCTGAGGATTCGCGACTCGCTGCAGATCGCGCGCGAGCGCGGCCTTCGCTTTGGCATCGCCGTCGACCCCAAGACGAGGGTGTCGCACCCCAACACGGTGGACGTGCGCGTGCGGGACGCGAACGGCGACGAGATCGTGGCGCGCGGGGAGTCCGTGGGCGGCGGCGCGGCGCGGCTGACCATGATCGACGGCCACGGCGTGCAGATAACGGGGGAGTACAACGCCCTCATCCTGTACGAGCGCGACGTGCCAGGCGTGCTGGGCCACATCGCGAGCACGCTGGGCGCCGGCGGGGTGAACATAGGCTCCGTGTGGATGTACCGCTCGCGACGCGGCGGCGAGGCGTTCAACGTGCTCGAGGTGGACGGCCCCGTGCCGCCGGACGTGCGGCGGGCGATACTCGCGAGCCCGGACGTGCTGCGCATGCGCTTCGTGCCGGCGGACGGCCTGAGCAGCCCGCGCGGGCAGGAGGGCCTGGGTGCGCCGTCCATGGATGCGGGCGAGGCTGAGCGCGCGCTTCCGGAGGTGGACTTCGAGGACGCGGCGGGGCTGCTTGCGTACGCGGACGAGAGGGGCCTGACGCTTGGACAGGCGTTCATGCGGCGCGAGGAGGTGTGCGAGGCGATGCACGGCCGCCCGCTCGCGGCTGCCGAGCGCTACCTGGACGACGCGCTGCGCGTGATGCGGGATTCCGTGCGCGGCCCGCTTGGGGGCGACGTTCGCACGATGGGCGGGCTCATAGGCGGCGAGTCGCGCGCGCTTGCGCGGCTGGCCGGCCGGGGCGGCGCGCTCGCGGGCGGCGTGGACGCGCGCGCCGCGCTGTTTGCGATGGCCGTGCTCGAGACGAACGCGTCCATGGGGCGCATCGTCGCCGCGCCGACGGCAGGGTCGTCGGGCGTGGTGCCCGGCGTGGTCCTGGCCCTGGACGAGGCCGAGAGGTACGGGGACGCGCGGCTGAGGGACGCCCTTGCGTGCGCCGCGGCCGTGGGCTTCGTGGTGAGCCGCAACGCGACCGTCGCGGGCGCGGAGGGAGGCTGCCAGGCGGAGGTGGGCACGGCGAGCGCCATGGCCGCCGCCGCGGCGACGCAGCTTCTCGGCGGGGGAGCCCGGACGTGCCTTGACGCGGCGTCCATCGCGATGGGAAACCTCCTGGGCATGGTGTGCGACCCCGTGGGCGGCCTCGTGGAGGACCCGTGCCAGAAGCGCAACGCCGCCGCCGCGGAAAACGCGCTCGCGTCCGCGCGCATGGCGCTGGCCGGCGTGAGGCCGTCCGCACCGTTCGACGAGGTGGTGGAGGCCATGCGTCGCGTGGGCGCCGCGCTTCCGGCGGAGCTTCGCGAGACGGCGCTCGGCGGGCTAGCGGCCTGCCCCAGCTGCCGCGGTTGCGCAGGCCGCTAGCGGCGGTCCCCGTCGCGGACGTGCCGGCTTCGGGCGTGGGCGCGGCCCTTCTCGCCCGGCGCTACGCCCGCGGCGGCTGGCCGGTGTTGTCCAGGATGAACTCCGCAAAGCGGCGCGACGCCACGGGTAGCGTCTCCCACGACGCCCACGCGAGCGCGATGTTGCGCACGGGACGCTCGCGGATGGGCCGAACCTCCACGCCGGTGGCGTAGCCCTCGAGCATCGTGCTGTACAGGATCGACACGCCAATCCCCTCGCGCACCATCGCGAGGATGGAGTAGTCGTCCGTCACCTCGTAGCGTATGCGCGGCCGGGTGCCGGCGCGCTCGAACGCCGTGAGCGCCACGCTCGTCTGGCCCTCGTCCAAAAGGATGAGCGGCTCGCGTGCCAGCTGCTCCAGGCTCACCTCGCGCGACGCGGCAAGTGGGTGGCCCTCCGGCAGCACGGCGAGCATCGTGTCCGTCGCGACGGTGCGGCACGGCAGACCGGAGCCGTCGCCGTTTATGAAGCCAAGGTCCACGCGGTCCTGCGCGACCCACTGCGCGATGCTGGTGTACTCGCCCTGCCGCAGCACGAAGCGCACGTCCGGGTGAAGCTCCTCGAAGCGGTGCATCAGCGGTGGCAGTATGCGGCGGCTCACGCTCGAGAACGTGCCCACGCGGATCGTGGCGTCCTGGAGCCCCGCCACCTCACGGCGCCGGCGCTCCAGCTCGTCCTCCGCGTGCGCCACCGCGCGGATGGCCGGCATGAACGTGCGCCCGTCGCCTGTGAGGCTCACGGAGCCGTGCCCGCGCTCCAGCAGGCTCGAGCCCAGCTCCGCCTCGAGCGCGCGCACGGTCTGGCTCACGGCGCTCTGCGTGTAGCCAAGCTCGCGCGCCGCCTTCGTGAAGCTGCCGGCGTCGACCACGCAGCAGAACACCTTGTAGCGGAAATCCTCATGACATGCCCCCAACCCTCAACATAAGGAACGCTAATGCAACAATAAAATACATTCGTTTCACTAATCCACATGGCGATGTTATTACATAAGCACAGCAAAACAATGGAGTGGGGAGCAACCGTGGCAACGGCGGTTATTGGAACACAGACTGCAGACATGCATACGTCGGGGCTCGCGGGCGAGCTTGCGCCGCCCCGTGCCGCGCGCCTGGGCGAGAAGGGCCTCGGCCTGTTTCGCGAGGGTCTCGCGGAGGGCGTCCCCATCGCGCTCGGCTACTTCGCGGTGTCGTTCTCGCTCGGCATCGCCGCGAAGATGAGCGGACTCTCGCTGTCGCAGGGCGTAGTCACGAGCCTTTTGTGCAACGCGTCCGCCGGCGAGTACGCCGGCTTCACCATGGTCGCGGCAAACGCCAGCTACCTGGAGCTCGCGGTCATGATGCTCATCGCAAACGCCCGCTACCTGCTCATGGGCTGCGTTCTGTCGCAGCGCTTCAGCCCGGACACGCCCCTGTGGATGCGCGCGCTCATCGCGTTCGACAACACGGACGAGATCTTCGCCGTCAACGTGGCGCACAGGGGCGACGTCCGCCCCGCCCGTGCGCTCGGCCTCATGGCGCTGCCGCTCGTGGGCTGGGCCGGCGGCACGGCCGTGGGCATGCTCGTGGGAGGCGTCCTGCCCAAGCTCGTGGTCCAGGCGCTCTCCGTGTCGCTGTTTGGCATGTTCCTTGCGGTCATCGTCCCGCCGACGCGCCAGAACCGCGTGGTCGCGGGCGTGGTTGCCGTGAGCTTCGCGGCGAGCCTCGCGGCCTCGGTCGCCCCGCTCCTCTCGGCCGTGGGCGAGGGCGTGCGCACCATCGTGCTCACGCTGGCCATCTCCTGTGCGGCGGCCGTGCTGTTCCCGCACGCGGAGGGGGACGCGGAAGCGGGGGAGGCGTAGCATGGGCTCCATGGGCTGGGGCTACGTCGCCGTCATGGCGGGCGTCACGTTCGCTACGCGCGCGCTTCCCGCAACGCTCATCAGGCGCAGGGTCACGAACCGCTTCCTGCGCTCCTTCCTGTACTACGTGCCGTACGTCACGCTCGCGGTCATGACGTTCCCGGCGATCCTGGGCGCCACGGGCGTGCCCGCGGCCGGCGCCGTCGCCCTTCTCGTGGGCATCGTCCTCGCATGGCGGGGCGCCGGGCCGTTTGTGGTCTCGGGCGCGTGCTGCGCCTCCGTGCTCGCGGTGACGCTTCTGGCCCAGGCGCTGTAGACCGGGCGCCTCTGTCCCGATCACCGTGCCGCGCGCCCGGGCGAGAAGGCCCGCCAACGCGCGTGCGTCCGCGTCGTGGCGCCGTTTGTTTCCATCGTGGTGGCGTTTGGCCGGCCACGGCGACGCCCCCTTTCCGTAGCCGTACAATTTATGCAATAGTTTTCTGCACTGGTACGCGCGTTTCTGGAAGGAAGGTACGGATGAGGCTCTCCAAGAGGCTTGACCTGTTTGGGAACGAGGTGTTCGCGGCGCTCAACCTGCGCCGCCGCGAGCTCGAGGCCAAGGGACGCGAGGTGTACGACCTTTCCGTCGGCACGCCGGACTTCGCGCCTGACCAGCGCCTGATAGACGCGATGGTCAAGAGCGCCGCCAACCCCGATAACTGGAAGTACTCCCTGCACGACCGCGACGAGCTCGACAAGGCCGTGTGCGACTACTACCGCCGCCGCTACGGGGTGGACGGCATCACGCCCGACATGGTCATGAGCTGCCACGGCACGCAGGAGGGCATGGGGTTCGTGTGCCAGGCCCTCGTGGACCCGGGTGACACCGTGCTGGTGCCGGACCCGTGCTACCCGCTGTTCCGCACGGCGAGCCTGCTCGCGGGCGCAAAGCTCGCGTTCTACCCGCTCTCGGCCGAGCACGACTTCCTGCCGTACGTGAAGGGCATCCCCGACGACGTCGCGGACGCGGCGCGCTACATGGTGGTGTCGCTGCCCGCCAACCCCGTGGGCTCCGTGGGCACGCCCGAGGTCTACCGCCAGATCATCGACTTCGCGAAGGCGCACGACATCGTGATCATCCACGACAACGCCTACAGCGACATCGTGTTCGACACGAAGGGGCCCGGCGGCTCGTTCCTCGCGTACGAGGGCGCGCTGGACGTGGGCGTTGAGTTCCTCTCGCTCTCGAAGTCGTTCGACGTCACCGGCGTCAGGCTCAGCTTCCTCGTCGGGCGCCCGGACATCGTCGCCGCCGCGCAGAAGCTCCACGGCCAGCTCGACTACGGCATGTTCTTCCCGGAGCAGGACGTCGCCATCGCGGCGCTCACGGGCCCGCTCGACGGCGTCGAGCGCCAGCGCATGGCCTACCAGGAGCGCCGCGACGCGCTGTGCGACGCGCTCGAGCAGATCGGGTGGGAGCGCCCGAACGCCCACGGCTCCATGTTCGTGTGGGCGCGCATCCCCGGCGGACGCATGGACTCCGTCGACTTCGTGCTCGAGCTCATGGAGAAGTCCGGCGTCATCGTGACCCCGGGCGCGAGCTTCGGACCTGCCGGCGAGGGCTTCGTGCGCATGGCGCTCGTCATGCCGCCCGAGCGCCTTCGCGAGGCGGTCGAGAAGATCCACGAGGCCGGCTTCTAGGGGCGCGGGACGCATGGGCCCCGCCGGCCGCGGCAGGACGGAGCTCCGCCGGCACTTGTGGGGGCTTGGTGACGTTGGCGCAAAACGTGTCGGGAAGCAGACATTTTCCGCCCCTGCCATGCGGCAAGAGTGCTAGTATGTTCCCCGCACGAACTCACGTCGGAGTGGCGGAATTGGCAGACGCGCTAGCTTGAGGTGCTAGTGACTGACTAAAAGGTCGTGCGGGTTCAAGTCCCGCCTCCGACACCACGTGAACAAGGGTCCCCATCGGCTTCGGTCGGTGGGGACTTTTTTTGCAGGCACGCCAGGTTGGCGGCCGGGGCCTGGCGGCCCGCGAGGTGGGACGCGATAGAAGGGAACCTGCCCCGGCCGCGCAACCCAGGCGCTAGAATAGGCGAGAAGCACACCCGCGAACACGCAACGGAGGAATGCCATGGCAGAGACGTTCGACAAGAGGGCTCGGCAGCGCTACATAGACCGCGCGCTCGAGCTTCACCACTCCGGCTACAACTGCGCCCAGAGCGTGGCCTGCGCCCTGGGCGACCTGACCGACCTGGACGAGGACACGCTGTTTCGCGTGGCGGAGGGCTTCGGCGGCGGCATGGGCGGCTTCACGGAGACGTGCGGCGCGCTCTCTGGCGCCGTCGCCATACTCGGCCTGCGCACGAGCGGCGGCACGGCGAACCCCAAGACGAAGGCGCGCACGTATGCGAGGACGAGACCCGTCGTTGCGGCTTTCAGGGAGAAGAACGGCGCAACGCGCTGCCCAGAGCTGAAGGGCATGACGGGAGGGCCCGTGCTGCGCTCGTGCGACGGCTGCATCGAGGATGCCTGCAACCTGCTGCTGGACGCCGTGGAGGCGGAGTAGGCGCCGCGGGCGCCTAGTCGCGGAGGGGCCTACTCGCCGGCGGCCTTTCCGCACCCCGCGCGGCAGGCGCTGCACGCGGACGGGGCGGCGGCAAGGCCGCCGAGCGCCGTCTCGCGCAGCGCGGACGGCAGAGAGTCCCCGACTGACTTCATGGCGGCGACGACCTCGTCGAACGGCAGCGGATCGAGCACGCCGGAGAGCGCGAGCTGCGCGGCGCTCACGGCGTCCGCCACGCCTATGACGTTCCTGTCCTGGCACGGGTACTCCACGAGCCCCCGCACGGGGTCGCACACGAGCCCCAGCAGGTTCGCGATGGCGGTAGACGCGGCAGAGAGGCAGGCCTTGGGACCTGCGCCCAAGAGCTCCGCGACTGCCGAGGCGGCCATGGCCGCGGCCGTCCCCACCTCCGCCTGGCAGCCGCCCTCCGCACCGGCGACGGAGGCGTTCCTGGCCACGATCGAGCCGATGGCGCATGCGTTCCACAGGGCACGCGCCACCTGGTCGTCGCTGGCGCCCACGGACTCCGCCACGGCGAGCACCGCGCCGGGGATGACGCCGGCCGAACCCGCCGTGGGCGCCGCGACGATGACGCCCATGGTCGCGGAGCGTTCGAGCACGGCCATGGCGTAGGCGCAGGCCCTCGTGAGCGTCTCTCCCATGAGCGCCGCGGCAAGCCTTGGCGCGGCGTCGTGGACGGCCTTCGCCTGTCCGCCAAGGAGCCCGCCGAGCGATGGCAGGGGCCTCTCGATCGGGGTCGTCGTCTCTTCTCGCATGACCTGGAGCACGTGCGCCATGAGCGCGTCCGCGTCCTGGGTGGGGAAGAGCTCGAGCTGCCTACGGCGCATGACCTCGCCGATGGTGGCGCCCTCTCGCTCTGCGAGCGAGAGGAGCTGCGCGCCGGTGTCGAAGCCGAGGGCGAGCGTCGCGTCCGGCGAAACCTGCGCGGCGCCGGGCACGTTCACGATGTTCGCGAGCGTGATGTTGGGGGCGCGGCGCAGGTACTCCAGGAGCGCCTGGTCAAGGCCGCCGTCCACCTCGAACACGGTGTAGGCGCGCCCGCCTTGGCGCTCGCGGAACGTGCGCATGGTCGCAATGTTCACGCCGCCGGCGGAAAGGCCGCTCGTGAGCGCCGCGAGGACGCCCGGCCGGTCCTGGTGCGCCACGAAGAGCGTGGGGTAGTCGCCCGTGATCTCCACGGCGATGCCGTCGATAGAGCTGATGCGCACGCGACCGCCGCCCAGGGACTCTCCCGTCACGGACATGCGGGTGCCGTCCGCACCCTCCATGGATATGGTCACGGTGTTGGGGTGGAGCCCCGCGCCCGCGTCGGACGGCACGAACTCGAAGTCGAGGCCCCGCTCGCGCGCGAGGTCGAACGAGTCGCGCACGCGCACGTCGTCCGGCGCGAGGCCCATGATCCCGGCCACGAGCGCCCGGTCCGTGCCGTGGCCGCGGTACGTCCGCGAGAACGAGTTGTACAGCGTGAACGTGACGCGGGCGAGCGGCGAGGGCCCAAGCGAGCGCGCGACGAGCGCTATCCTGAGCGCGCCCGCGGTGTGCGAGGAGGAGGGTCCCACCATGATGGGGCCGAGGATCTCGAATGCTGACGTCGTCATCATGGCAGGGACCTCCGACAGAAGAAGGCCGCCGGCGCTTGGCGCCGACGGCCTGACGCGTGTACCGCGTGCTAGTGTCTCATTATTTCGAGCGTGTTACAAGCCTTGCGGCCCCTACTTCGCGAGCGGCAGCGCCTTCTCGAGGCGGGCGAGCGCGACGTCGCAGCCCAGGAGCTCGAGCGACTCTCCCAGCGGGGGAGATACCTGGTTGCCGCACTCCGCCACGCGCACGGCGCCGTAGAACTTGCGCTTGTTCGTGCCCAGGGCGTCGGGCAGCGGCTCGAGCGCGGCGTCGATTGTCGCGGCGTTCCAGCCGCTTGCGTCCAGCGTCGAGAGCGCGTCGCGGGCGGCCTCGAGGTAGCCGCGCGCGCCGTCCTTGGCGAGGTTCTTGCTGACGCTCTTCTCGTCGAACTGCACGTCCTCGCCCCAATAGAGGAAGCGGCTCTTCTCGACCACCTGAGGCGCGAGCGTGGTGCGCGGCTTCAGGACGCTGGCGAGAAGGTCGAACCACGCGGGCCGGGCGGCATAGGCGCCGTCCGCGTCGCCCTGCTCCAGGCCGGCGGCGACGAGCTGCGGCACGAGCTGCGTGCGCGCGAACTCGGAGTCCGACATGGCCTGCAGGTACTGGCCGTTGATCCAGTCGAGCTTCTTGAGGTCGAACGTGGCGGGGTTCTTCGACACGTGGTCGAGCGAGAAGCTCTTGGCAAGCACGTCGCGCGGCACGATCGTGGTGTCGCCGTCGAGTGCCCAGCCCAGGAGGGCCAGGTAGTTGACGAAGGCGTCGGAGTCGTAGCCGGCGTCGCGGTACTCCTCCACGGACGTGGCGCCGTGGCGCTTGCTGAGCTTCTTGCCGTCCGGGCCCAGGATCATGGAGATGTGCGCGAACGTGGGGGTCGGGGCGCCCAGGGCCTCGTACACCATGATCTGGCGCGGGGTGTTGGACAGGTGGTCGTCGCCGCGGATGACGTGGGTGATGCCCATCATGGAGTCGTCCACCACGGTCGCGAAGTTGTAGGTGGGGGTGCCGTCGGAGCGGAAGATGATGAAGTCGTCCAGCGTGTTCGCCTCGAACGTGACGTCGCCGTGGACGGCGTCGTGCACCACCACGTCGCCGCGGTCCAGCGGCACCTTGATGCGGATGGTGTGCGGCTCGCCGGCGTCCACGCGGCGCTGGGCCTCGGCGGGGTCGATGTCGCGGCACGTGCGCTGGTAGCCCTGGAACGGGTCGTGGCGCTCCTGGGCGGCCTTCTTGTCAGCCGCGAGCTTCTCTGGCGTGCAGAAGCAGTAGTACGCCCTGCCGTCGGCCACGAGGCGCTCGGCCGCCTTGCGATAGATGTCCAGGCGCTCCGTCTGCCAGTAGGGGCCAAAGTCGCCGCCCACCTCGGGGCCCTCGTCCCAGTCGAGGCCGAGCCACTTCATGGCGCGCAGGATGACCTGCGTGTTCTCCTCCGTGGAGCGGGTGGGGTCGGTGTCGTCGATCCTCAGGATGAACGTGCCGTGGTTGGCGCGGGCGAAGGCCCAGTTGTAGATGGCGGTGCGGGCGCCGCCCACGTGCAGCTTGCCGGTGGGCGAGGGCGCAAAGCGCACGCGTACGGGACGTGCTTCGGTGGAACTCACGATTGCGTGACCTTTCGTGTTGGGTGCTCTGTACAGTCCGAACCAGTATAGCCGCTCGCGGCCGCGCCTGCGCGCGCACGCGCGGGCCTACATCAGCTTCGTGCTCTCGATCTTCTCCTCTATCCAGTGGTTCAGGCGGACGACGGGCTTGCGCAGCAGCAGCCCCAGCAGGAGCGACGGCGCCAGGAACAGCGCGAGCCTGCCCATCGCGAGCCAGAAGTCCGCGCCGTACAGGCCGGCGATGGCGCAGCGCATGGCCTTCTCGGCGTGGACGAACGGCAGGAACGGGTAGACGGCCTGGAACGCCTTCGGCAGCATCTGCGGCGGGAACGTGCCGCCGGAGCCCGCGACCTGGATGACCATGAGAAGCACGGCGACGGCCTTGCCCACGTCGCCGAACGCGGCCGTGAGCGAGAAGATGATGTTGATGAACACGAGCGACGCGAACCACCCGCACAGCAGGAACAGCCATGGGTGCAGGCACTGGATGCGGATGAAGAACAGGTCGCCGAGAAGGACGAGCGACGACTGCATGAAGCCGATTATCAGGAAGAACGTCAGCCTGCCGAAGTAGGCGTGGCGCGGCTTCGCGCCCGTCTCGCGCATGGCGGCCTCGGACGGGTTGCACCGCACGAGTGCGCACAGCACGACGCCGCCGACCCAGATGGCGAGCGTGGTGTAGAACGGCGCCATCGCGGAGCCGTTGTTAGCGACGGGGTAGACTGCCACGCGGTCCGTCTGGACGGGGGAGGACACGAACTCCGCGAGGCTCGTGGGGCCGGCGGAGAGGATCTTGCGGATGGTCTGCATGTCGCCGGAGTCGATGGCGGCCTTCACGGTCCCGCGCATCGAGTCGAGCTTGTCCGCGCCGTCGCGCAGCTTCTTGGACGTGGCTCCGAGGTCGCCCTCGATCTTGGAGAGGCCCCTCAGCATGCCGGACGTCGTGTCGCTCACGTCCGCCATCGTGGAGGAGAACTTGCCCACGAGCGCGTCCGCGTCGCTCGCGGCGCCGTCGATGGCGTCCGCGAGCCTGCCGAGCGAGCCCCTGAGTCCCTGCTCGTAGGTGGCCTGTACGCCCGATACGCTGCCCTTCGCGCGATCCGCGAGCGCCTCGAGCTCCGCCTTGGACGAGTCCGCGTCGCCCTTCGAGCGGTCGATGTCGTCGATCGTGGACTGGATTCCGTTCGAGAGGTCGTCCAGGTCCTGTATGGCCTTCGTGACGCGGTCGTTCAGCCCGTCGATCGTAAGCTTCAGCTCGCTCACGCGCTGGACGGTCACGGGGTCGCCGTCCTCGCCCAGGCTCTGCTGCCACTTGGTCGCTATGGTGTCCGTACCGTTCAGCTTTGACTGGAAGTCTCGCAGGTTCGCGCGGCGGGCGTCCACCTCGGCCTTCACGTCCGCAAGGGCGCCGCGCAGCTTCTGCGTGGAGCCGCCTGCCGTGGCGTACGCGGCGTCGATCGCGCTCTTCACGTCGTCGAACGTGGACGCGCTCTTCTGGAGCGCGTCGTTTACGGACGTCGTCGCCCCGTCGATGGCGCCGTCGAGCTTGCGCACGCCGGCAGACGTCGTGCGCATGAGGTCGCCCGCGCCGTCGCCGCTCTTCGCGGCGGAGGAGAGCATGGCGTCGGAGTTCTGGAGCAGGGACCCCGTGGACGCCACGAGCGCCTGGTAGCTGTCGACGTTCGCGGCGACGCCGCGCAGCTCCTGGGCGCCGTCGCCCAGGATGGAGTCCAGCCGCGTCACGAGGTTAAGCGTCTCCTCGTCCGTCAACGTGCCCGAGAGGTCTGAAAGCACGCCGGCGAGCACCTCCGTGAGCGACTGGTCGAAGCTCTGGTCGATGGAGTTCTGCACCGCGGTCGACACCTTGCCGGTCACGATGGTGCCGATGGCGTTCTTCTTCTCGTTCACGGCGTAGACCACCTTCGCGTGGCGCACGCTCTTGGAAAGCACGGTCATCATGTCCTTGCTGAAGTCCTTGGGGAACACGATGGCGGCGTAGTACTCGCCCGAGCGCGCGCCCTCCAGCGCCTTGTCCTTCGTGGTGACCACGTAGTCGACCTTGTCGGAGCCCTGCAGGTCGCTCACCATGCGTTCGCCGATGTTGATGTTCGCGTGCATGAGCTTCGTCTTGTAGCCCTCGTCCGCGTTCGCGAGCGCCACCTTCAGCTCGCCGGTGTTGCCGTACGGGTCCCACGCGGAGTAGATGTTGAACCATGCGTAGAAGCACGGGATCACGATCATGCCCACGCAGACCACGAGGGCGATGACGTTGTTGATGACGTGACGGAAGTCACGCCTTATGAGCGAGAAGAGCTTGCTCACTTCGCGTCACCACCTTTCTGGTCCCGGGCGTCCCCCTCGGTCGGGGCGCCCTCGGTCTCGTTTTCGCCTGTGGCGTGGGACTCGGCCTCGTCCGTGCTTTGCTGCTCGTCCGCGGCGTCGCCTTCCGCGACGTCGTCCCCGCGGCTGATGCGCTTGGTCCGCTCGCCGGTGCCGGTGAGGGCCGTGACGTTGAGGATGAGCCTCGTGGACCCTCCGTCGACCGCGGCGGCCCCGTCCTTCTCGCCCGCGGGCGTCTGGCCGCCGTCCGCGGAGGGCGCCTGAGTGTCCGTGGCCTGCGGCGTCGCGGCGGCCCCGTGGCGCTCCGCGCGGATCTGGTCGAACTCCGTCCTGAGCCTGCCTATGCGCGCGCCGATCTTACCGATGCGCCGCGCGCGCCCGGTCTCCGTGGCGCCGGCGGCCGACGTGGCCGCGTCCTTCTCGATGAGCATGGTCTCGATGGGCGCGAACGCGAAGAACTCCTGCTTGAGCTTGTCGCCCAGGAGGTCGTACAGCTCGTCCTCGCTCATGTCGGACAGGTGCGTCTTCTGGCTCACGCGGTAGTGGAAGTACTCCGTGACGATCAGGAACGTGCAGATGAAGATCATGGAAAGTATCCACAGCGTCATGAGCACCATCTTGAACGGCAGGACGAACATGAGGACGTTCAGGGCCACGGGGATGACCATGAGCGCGAGGAAGCCGCGGCGCACGAGCACGGGGTACATGAGCTCGAAGTGCGCGGCGCGTGCCTCGAACGTGCGGCGGTACTCGGAGGAGTTCGTGAGGGCCTTGATGATGGTCGTGAGCTTGAAGTGGGCCTCGTCCATGTTGTAGCGCTCGCTCACCATCATGTCGGTCTCGCGCAGGCGCTTGTCGAACAGCGCGTTGATGTTGAGGAGGTGGCGCCTGGCGCCAAGGCCCACGATAAGGGCGATGGGCATGTACGCAAGGAGAAGGACGGCGATGTTGGTGCCGTAGTAGTTGCCGTAGAAGCCGGCGATGGCCTCGCGCATGGCGTTGTTGCCGTACGTGAACGGCAGGAGCGGCTCGAGCGCCCGGAAGAAGCCCGGCATCATCTCGATGGGGTAGGTGCCCGAGGACCCCGGGATCTGCAGGATGACGAGGATGACGCCGAGCGCCATGCCGATGTGCTTGAACGCCGTCGAGAGCGAGAACACGATGTTGACGTAGACGAACGACTCGACCATGCCAGCGACCACGAACGCGACGGGGTTCAGGCACTGGATGCCAAGGGCCAGGTCGCCGACGCAGCAGATGATCGCCTGCACTTCTCCCAGAAGCGAGAAGAGCAGGGCGCGCCCCACGTAGCCCTGCCACGGCTTGAACTCGCCGATGCCCTCGTCGTCCACCTCGCGCTTGTAGATGGCTACGAGCACGAAGCCGCCGACCCAGAGCGCGAGGTCCGTGTAGAACGGCGTGACGCCGGAGCCGTAGTTGCGGACGGGATAGATGGCCTGCTCGGACAGCTCGACGGGGGAGGTGAAGTAGTTCTTCAGCACGTCGGGGTTGATGCCGGATACGCTCGTGAGGTCCTTGTACGCCTGCGTGGTCTGAAGCGCCGCCACGTCGGACTCGAGGCCGGAGAGCGTGTCCGCCGCCTTCGAGACGGAGTCGCGCGTGGAGGAGAGCGCCGGCTTCGCCTGGGCGAGCACCTGGTCGAGCTGGTCGAGGGTTGCGCTCACCTGCTCGAGCGCGGGCGAGATCCCCGCGACGACGGAGCTCACGCCCGAGACGGCCTGCGAGAAGTCGTCCAGCGCGCCGTCCACGGCGGGGATCGTGGTCTCGGAGAGGTCTCCCTGCACGTCGGACAGGGCCGAGGCGCTCGTCCGGATGGAGTTGTTCACGGCGGAGGAGAGGTTGCCCACGCTCGCGGCGCCGCTCTTCACGTCGTCCGAGAGCGACTTCAGGGCGTCGAGTCTCGCCTTCATCTGGTCGCTCATGCCGATGAGGTACTGGATCTCGGTCTCGAGGCTTCTGGTCACCTCGGTCTGGGCGGTGAGGGAGTCTCCGGAGAGTCCCTTGATGCTGACGATGGTGTTGCGGCTGTACTCGAGCTTCGCCCTCATGTCCTGCGTCTGGGTGAGCGCGGCCTCGAGCCGGGCGATGGCGTCGTCGAGCCTGCCCTGCGCCCGGCCCACGTCGCCGGCGAGCCTGCCGACGTCGTGGTTGGCCTTCGTGGACATGTTCGTGAGGGCGAGCGTGCCGGAGGTGAGCGAGCTTCCGAGGCGGCTCCTGAGGTCGGCCGCGTCCGCGCGGGCGCCCTTGAGGTCCGCCGACGCCGTACCGAGCTTCTGGGAGATGCCCCTCGTGGTGCCACCGAGGCTCGCGATGGTATCCTTCGCCGAGGCGACGGTCTTGCGTGCGTCGTCTATGGAGCGCCCGGCGTCGTCGATGCCGCCGGAGAGGTCGTCCAGGGAGCCGCGCACGGCCTGGATGTCCGCTTGGAGGCTGGAGCCGGCGCCCGACGCCCCGTCGAGGGCCTTGCCCGCCGCCGCGCCGAGCTTGTCGGATATGACGCCCGCGACCGTTCCGGCGAACGTGTTGTTGATCTGGCTCTCGATGGTGGAGGCGCCGGTGTCCGTCACCTTCGGGGCGACGGCGTTCTCCTTCTCGTTCACGTAGTACTTGATGTGTGCCTTCGCGGTCTTGCCGTCGATGACTCCCGCGAGGGTCGACGTGAAGTCCTTGGGGATGACGATGGCTGCGTAGTAGTCGCCAGCGCGGACGCCCCCCATGGCCTTCGACCTCCTAACGAAGCGCCAGCCGAGCTGCTTGTTGTCGTGGAGCTTCTCCACGACCATGTCGCCGGCCGATATGTGGCCCATGTCGCCTACGGTCGCGCCCTCGTCCTGGTTGACGATGGCAATCTGGATGTCGCTCGTGTTCTTGTACGGGTCCCAGTTCGCGAGGATGTTGAACCATGCGTACAGGGACGGGATGATGCAGACCCCGAGCGTGATGACGAGGGCGACGGGGTTCCTGAGTATGCGCCTTATGTCGCGCCAGAAGATACTGAGGGCTGTCTTCACGTGAGACTCCTTGGCTTGCGTAGCTGTCTCGTGAGCGTGCGTTTCGCGTGCGGCCGCGCCGGACAGACGCGTTCGCAAACGTCGCACAGCAATTCCATAATGAAGGATAGGACAGCGCCCAGATGCCCGCTACCGATTTTTGAACTCGTGTCAAAAATCTACACTCGTGATGCTATGATGACGTCTGATCTGAACGTTTCGGGAGATGCGTCATGGGACTTGTGAACGAAAAGACAGCGGCTGAGATTGCGGACGGCGTGCGTGCAGCCAAGAGCGCTGCGCAAAGCGCCCTCGGCGAGCAGATGGAGCGCCGCAAGCAGCGCATCAAGTCGGTCTCGAAGACACGCAAGAGCCGCGCCACGCGCGAGAGGATCATGACCGCCGCGTCCGAGCTCATGATGGAGCGCGGCAACACCGACTTCCAGATGAGCGAGGTCTCCGCCAGGTGCCATATGTCGAAGGGCGCGCTGTACTATTACTTCTCGGACAAGGACGAGCTCGTCGAGGCCGTGTTCGAGGCGGCGGGGGACGAGCTCGTCTCCGTGATCGAGGAGGCCGCCTCGCAGGCGGCTTCCGCCCACGAGGCGCTCGAGGGCCTGTTCTCGGAGCTGTTCCGCCGCATGAGGACGAAGAGCCCGCTCGTGCTCGCGCTCACGGTGGAGCTTTCCGGCATGGGCAGTGAGCTCTTCTCGGCGGTGAGCGGCCAGCTGTCGCGCATCGTGCGCATCATCGGCGAGCTGCTCGAGCGGGGCAAGGGCGAGGGCTTCGTCCGGCAGGACATCGACACGAGCCTCGCGGCCGTGTGCCTGTGCGGCGGCCTCGTCGGGGCGACGGTCGCGTCCGCGTCCGGCGTCATGCAGGGGTCGGAGGCGACGAGCCGCTCTCTCATGGAGCTGCTCGCGTACGGCGTCGCACCGCTGGGGCTGCGGCAAGACGGCGGCCAGCCAGAGGGGGACGTCGCTAAGGGATAGGCTTTCCGCGGGCCGCGTGACAGAAGCGCGCGTTCGCTTGGGGCACATATATATGAGCGGAGCCCCTTGGGGCGAGGCTCGGCCGCGGGCGGAGGAGGTCGTCCGGCGGCGCAGGCACAAGGAGTATGACATGGCACACAAGAACTACCTCTTCACCTCGGAGTCCGTCACCGAGGGACACCCGGACAAGATGTGCGACCAGATCTCGGACGCCATCGTGGACGCCATCTTCGCGAAGGAGACGAAGCTGCAGGAGCAGGGCTACGTGGACGCGGACGGCACGCCGGCAAACGTCGACAACGTGCGCTGCGCCATCGAGACGTTCACGACCACGGGTACCGTCGTCGTTATGGGCGAGGTCCGCACCGAGGCGTACGTGGACGTCCAGAAGATTGTGCGCGACACGGTCTCGAAGATCGGCTACACGCGCGCGAAGTACGGCTTCGACGCCGAGACCTGCGGCGTCATGAACCTGATCCACGGCCAGTCCCCCGACATCGCGCAGGGCGTCGACGGCACGTTCGCACGCTCGAACGACAACGACGAGATCGACAAGATCGGCGCCGGCGACCAGGGAATGATGTTTGGCTACGCGTCCGACGAGACGGACGTCCTCATGCCGATGCCCATCTACCTTGCGCAGAGGCTCTCCGAGCGCCTGGCCGAGGTCCGCAAGAACGGGTCCCTGACCTACCTGCGCCCGGACGGCAAGACCCAGGTGACCGTGCGCTACGAGGACGACAGGCCCGTCGAGGTCACGGCCATCGTCGTTTCGACGCAGCACGCGGCCGATGTCAAGCTCTCCCAGATCCGCGAGGACATGATCGAGCACGTCATCCGCCCGGTCCTCGATGAGGTCGGCATCTCCTGGAGGGCCGCCACCATCTACGTCAACCCCACCGGCCGCTTCGTCGTGGGCGGCCCCATGGGCGACACCGGCCTCACCGGCCGCAAGATCATCGTCGACACATACGGCGGCATGGGCCGTCACGGCGGCGGCGCCTTCAGCGGCAAGGACCCCACCAAGGTCGACCGCTCCGCCGCGTACGCCGCGCGCTGGGTCGCGAAGAACGTCGTCGCGGCCGGCCTCGCGCACCGCTGCGAGATCGAGCTGGCCTACGCCATCGGCGTGCCGCAGCCCGTCTCCATCTCCGTTGACACCTTCGGCACCGGCTCGGTCGACGACTCCGTGATCGAGGCGGCGGTCCAGAAGGTCTTCGACCTGCGCCCCGGCGCCATCATCCGCGACCTCAGGCTGCGTCGCCCCATCTACCAGAAGACGGCGGCGTACGGCCACTTCGGCCGCGAGGACCCGGACTTCACGTGGGAGAGCACGGACCGCGTGGGCGAGCTCAAGAGCGCGGTCGCGGCCATGGCAAAGTAGCACCGGCCACACCGCGACGCGGCGGCGCCCGAAGCGCGACCACAGGACATCGGCAAGACAGGACCCCCTTCGCAGGCGATGCGTCGCGTGCGGAGGGGGTCCTTCTCGGCGGCGAGAGGTCGCCTGCTCCGGCACCGCGTCCTTGGTGTCCAGCGCGTGAGGTAGAATCGTTTGGAAAGACGTCGGTGACAGGAGGGTCCGTGGCCATAACGAGGAGGTCGCTTTTTCGGGGGGCGTGCGCGCTGGGCTCCGCCCTCGCGCTCGGCGCGTGCGGCGCGGGCGAGAAGGACGCGGGCTCGTCATCGGCGGACGCCGCCTCCGGGGTTACCGTGCGCGAGCGCACCGCGGACCCCATCGCGCGCGCGAAGGCGACGCATGTGGACGCCGTGGGCGACCTTGGCCGCACGAAGGCGTTCGACCTGCACTGCGACACGGTGGACGTGCTTGGCATGCACGACTGGGAGCCGTACAGGTCGTGGCCGGCCATCGCGCGCCACGGCGACCTCGCGAAGAGCGACGGCGAGGTCGACCTCGAACGCGCGCAGGGCCTGGCGTACGCCCAGGGCTTTTCCGTATGGGTGCCCGATAGGAAGTGGGTCACGGACCCGCTGGGCTTCTACACCGCGGCCGTCGCGTACTTCAGGCAGCAGATGCGGCAGCACGCGGACCGCGTGGAGCAGGTGACGGACGCGCGCAGGATACCGGACGTGCTGAGGGCCGGCAAGGTGGCCGCCGTGCTCACCGTGGAGTCGTGCTCCGCGCTCGAGGGGTCGCTCGACGTGGTTGACACGATGCGCGAGGACGGCGTCAGGATGGCCGGCCTCACGTGGAACGGCGACAACGCCCTGGGCGGCGGCCGCTCCACGCACAACGGCCTCACGGAGCTGGGGAAAAGGGCAGTCGCGCGCCTGGAGGACGCCGGGATCGCCGTGGACGCGGCGCACCTCTCGGCGGAGTCGTTCGACGACCTCGCGAGGTGCCGCAGGCGGCCGTTCCTCATATCGCACTGCGCGTCCAGGGCCGTGTGCGACGTGGACCGCAACGTGACGGACGACCAGTTCAAGGCGGTGCTCGACAGCGGCGGCGTCGTGGGCGTCAGCTACTGCACGGAGTTCATAACGAAGCGCACCACGGGGACGGACGTCACGTTCGACGAGCTCATGGCCCACTTCGAGCACTTCCTGGACCTGGGGGGCGAGGACTGCGTCTGCCTGGGCGGCGACTTCGACGGCGCGTCCGTGCCGGACTGGCTGCGCGGCGTGGACAAGCTCCAGGGCTTCTACCAGAAAGTGTGCGAGCGCCTTGGGCAGGGGCAGGCCGACAAGGTGTTCTTCCAGAACGCGTACGCGTTCATGGTCAGAAACGAGGTCGCCTGAGTGTACGCGAGCGTCGTCCTGGACATAGCCGCTCGCGCACTCGACGGCGCGTTCGACTACGGGGTCCCGCGGGAGCTCGTGCAGGAGTGCGCGGTGGGGGCCACCGTGCTCGTGCCCTTCTCGCATCGCGAGGCCGTGGGCTACGTGGTGGCGACGTCCGAGCTGCCGCCCGAGGGCCTGGACGCCTCCCGAGTGCTGCCGGTGTCGCGCGTGCTGGCGCCCAGCGCGTTTGACCAGGTTTCGGCCCGCGTCGCCTTCTGGATGGCACGCGAGTACGCCTGCCCGCCGTGCGAGGCCATCCGTCCGTTTTTGGCGCCGGGCCAGACCGTGAGGGTCCGCCGCGCGTCCGCGGACGACCCGTGGGAGCTGGTGTGCCAGAAGAGCGGCCCCGTGGACGAGCGCTGGGTGAGCCTGGCGGAGAAGGGCGGCTCGTTCAGCCCGCGCGCGAACGCGGTGCGCCAGCGCGCTGTGCTCCAGGCGCTCGAATCCGGCCCGATGCGCATGGCGGAGCTCGCGGCGACGCTGCCGGGCAGCGCCTCGGCCGTCGCGGCACTCGCGCGGAGGGGCGTCGTCGCCGTGACGGAGCGCCGGCGCGTGCGCGGAGGGGACTCCACCACGCTCAGGAGCGCCGTCGCCGCGAGGCCGGAGCACCTGACGCAGGGCCAGCACGTCGCCCTCGCGGCCATCGCCCGCGCGTGCGACGTCGGCCGCGGCGATGTCGTGGTGGTGGACGGCGTCACGGGCTCCGGCAAGACGGAGGTGTACCTGGATGCCATCGAGCGCGTGCGCACCGCGGGCAAGGGGGCGCTCGTGCTGGTGCCGGAGATATCGCTCACGGCCCAGACCGTCGGGCGCTTCCGCTCGCGCTTTGGGGACGACGTCGCGATCCTGCACTCCAGGCTCTCGGCCGGCGAGCGCTTCGACCAGTGGGACATGGTGCGCCAGGGACGCGCCCACGTGGTGGTGGGCGCGCGCTCCGCGCTGTTCGCGCCGCTTCGCGACGTGGGCGTCATCATTATTGACGAGGAGCACGAGTGGACGTACAAGCAGGAATCCGCACCGCGCTACCACGCGCGCGAGGTCGCGGCGCGCATGGCGGCGGAGCGCGGCTGCGCCCTTGTGCTGGGGTCCGCCACGCCCTCGCTCGAGGCGCTGGAGCGCTGCCGCGAGGGCGCGTGGGGCGGCGTCAGCTGGACGCGCGTGAGCATGCCGGAGCGGCCCGGGGCGGCGCGGCTGCCGGCCGTGCGCGTGGTGGACATGACGGAGCAGTTCTCGGGCGGGAACCGCTCGATATTCTCGGCCCCCCTGGCCGAGGCCCTGCGGGACGTGGCCGCCAAGCGCCAGAAGGCCGTGCTCATGCTGAACCGCAGGGGCTTTGCGAACTTCCTCATGTGCCGCGAGTGCGGTGCCGTGCCGGAGTGCCCGCACTGCTCCTGCGCGCTCACGTACCACGAGCGCACGCACTCGCTGGTGTGCCACACGTGCGGCAGGTCGTGGCCGCAGCGGGCATACCCTGATCCGTCCACGCGCTGCCCCAACTGCGGCAGCCGCTACCTGGCGGCGTTTGGCGTGGGCACGCAGCGCGTGGAGGACGAGCTTGCGATGCTTCTGCCCAAGGACGTACGGGTCATCCGCATGGACGCGGACACCACGCGCGGCAAGGGTGACCACCAGCGCCTGCTGGAGGAGTTCGACGCGGCGGAGTGCGCGGTGCTCGTGGGCACGCAGATGATCGCGAAGGGGCTGGACTTCCCGGAGGTCACGCTCGTGGGCGTGGTGAACGCGGACACGACGCTGAAGCTTCCGGACTTCCGCGCGGCGGAGCGCACGTACGACCTGCTTGAGCAGGTGGCGGGTCGCGCCGGCAGGGGGACGGAGCCCGGCCAGGTCATAGTGCAGACGTATTGGGCCACGCACCCCGCCATCCGCGCGGTGCAGAAGCACGACCGCGCGCTGTTTGTGGAGCAGGAGCTCGAGGAGCGCCGCGACGGCTGCTACCCGCCGTTCTCGCGCCTCTCGAACGTGGTGTGCTGGGGCCGGCGCGAGGCGGACGTGCGCCGCACGCTGGACGACGTTGCCCACCGCGTGCGCGAGCGCGTGGGCGAGGCCGCCGGCTGGGAGGTGCTCGGCCCCACGGACTGCCTCAAGGCGAAGGTAAAGGACCGCGTGAGGCGCCACCTGCTCGTGAAGTCGCCCGTGGACTCGGAGCCGGGGCCGCTTCTGGACGCGTGCGTGCGCTCCGCCGCGCCGCCGCGCGGGGTGAGCGTCGCCGTGGACGTGGACGCGTACGACATGATGTGACGCGCCGGCGTGGGGACAGGCGCCGGCGTGGGTTATCGATAGAGGAGGCGCCCCGCATGAAACTACGGCGCCGCATGGGGTACGCTAACTGGGCTAACACTGGGCCCCGGCGGGCCCGCACACGAAGGAGGCACCATGAGTGCAATTGACGACATCGTCCTGTCGCCCGACGACAGGCTGAAGACCGAGTGCGCCCCCATCGAGAAGATCGACGACGGCGTAAAGAGGCTCGCGAAGCGCATGCTGAGGGACATGTACGCCGCCGACGGCTGCGGCCTTGCCGCGCCGCAGGTGGGCGAGCTCGTGCAGCTCGTCGTGATCGACGTGGACTACGCGGGCGAGGGCACGAAGAAGAACCCGTACGTCCTCGTCAACCCCAAGATCGTGGCCGCGGACGGCCCGGAGCGCGCCTACGGCGAGGGCTGCCTGTCGTTTCCCGGCATCACGGTCGAGGTCAGGCGCCCGAGCCACGTGGTGGTGCAGGCGCGCAACCTCGACGGCGACCTCATGCAGTACGAGGCGCGAGACAACCTGCTTGCCGTCTGCCTGCAGCACGAGATCGACCACCTGCACGGCATGACCATGGTCGACCACCTGTCCGCCGGCGCGCGCATCGCGGCGCTGCGCGACTACGAGGAGGCGCTCGCAGAGGGTGCCCGCCCCGGGGACACCGCCGCAAACTAGCCGTCGCGAAGGGGGAGAAGGACATGCGCATAGTATTCATGGGGACTCCCGAGTTCGCGGTACCCTCGCTCCGTGCGCTCGCGGGCGCGCACGACGTGAGGCTCGTGCTGACGAGGCCGGACGCCGTGCGCGGACGCGGCAGGAGGCTGGAGCCCTCCGCGGTGAAGGCCGCCGCGACGGAGCTGGGCATCGACGTGCTCGAGGCCAAGCGCATCACGGACGAAGTTATGGACGCGATCCGCGCGGCGGAGCCGGACGTGATCGTGGTGGCCGCGTTTGGCTGCATCCTGCCGGACGCCGTGCTGACGGCGGCGCCGCTGGGCTGCGTGAACGTGCACGCCTCGAGCCTTCCGCGCTGGCGTGGCGCCGCGCCCATCCAGCGCGCCATCCTGAGCGGCGACGCGCGCGCCGGCGTTTCCATCATGCGCGTGGTGCACGACCTGGACGCCGGGGCGTACTGCCGTCAGGCGGACGTCGAGGTGGGCGAGAAGAGCTGCCCCCAGGTGATGGGGGAGCTTGCGGAGCTCGGCGCAAGGGAGCTGCTCGTCGCGCTGCGCCAGATGGAGGACGGCACGGCCGAGTGGGTCGAGCAGGACGAGTCGAAGGTCACGTACGCGAGGAAGGTCGAGAAGGCCGAGATGCTGCTTGACCCCGCCGCGACCGCGCTGGACAACCGCCGCCGCGTGCAGACGTCGCTCGACGCGGCGCCGGCACGCATGGCCGTGGCCGGCAAGGGCGTGCGCGTGCTTGCCGCGCGCGTTGTTGAGGAAGGCGTCGCCCAGGGCGAGGTCCTCGTGCGGCACGGGCGCGTGATCGCGGGCTGTGCCGATGGCGCCATCGAGCTTCTGCGCGTGAAGCCTGACGGCAAGCGCGAGATGGAGGCCTCCGCATGGGCGGCCGGCCTGCACCAGAGCCAGCTTGTCTGGGAGCACGTGTAGCCATGGCGCGGCTTGCCCCCGCGCGCAGGGCGGCGCTCAGGCTGAGCGCCGAGTGCCGCCAGAGGGACGCCCGCGCACGCGAGGTGCTGCGGACGTCCGACGTGATGGACGGCCTGGAGGCGCGTGACCGTGCGCTCGCGACGCGGCTGGTGCTGGGCATGCAGCGCGCCAGCGGCCTGTGCGACGCCGTGGTTAACGCGCACCTGACGCACGCCCATCTTGAGCCGCGCGTGCGCGACGCGCTCAGGCTGTCCGCGTTCGAGCTGCTGTACCTGGGCACGCCCACGCAGGTGGCCGTGAGCCAGGGCGTGGAGCTCGCGGCCGTGGCGTCGAGTCGCGCGCGCGGGCTCGCAAACGCGGTGCTGCGCCGCATCGCGGAAGGGGACGTTCCGGCCATGGAGGCCGCGCGCGGTCGTCTGTGGGCGGCGCGCGACGCGGGCGGCGCGCCGTCGGTCGCGGACGTCGCGCTCGTGGGTGCGCTTCCGGAGTGGCTTGCGCGGGAGCTTCTGGCGTCGCTCGGCACCGGCGCGTGCGCACTTGCGCTCGACGCGATGGAGCCGCCGGCGCCCGCGGTCGCGGCGAACCTGAACCTCAACGCCGAGGACCAGGCGCTCGCGCTGCTCACGGACGCGGGACTACACCCGTCAAGGCTGCCGTGGCCAGGCTGCATCGCCCTGGGCGCGCAGGCGGGGCTCGCGGCGTCCGGGCTCGTGGAGCGGACGGCCGTGCTGCCGGCGGACCCCGCGGCGCAGATGGTGTCGTGGCTCGCGGCGCCTGCCGCGGACGTGGACGCCATGCTCGAGGTGGGCCAGGGTCGCGCGACGAAGACGCTGCTGCTTGCGGGGGCAAACCGGCGGCTGGGAGGAAGCGTCCTTCTCGCCTGCGTGGACTCCGTCGCGTTCAAGTCGCGCCTCGCGCGGGAGCGCGTGCGCACGGGCGGGCTCGGCGGCCGCGCGACATGCCTGACGCTTGACGCCACGCGGCTGGACGCACCGGACGTGCCGCCAGAGCTGCGCCGGACGTTTGGCCAGGTGTTCGTGGACGCGCCGTGCTCCGGCACCGGCACGATGCGTCGCCACCCAGAGGTCGCGTGGTCGCTCGGGCAGGGGTCCGTGTACGGTGGTTCGGCCACGCTGCCGGCGCTGCAGCTGCGGATGCTCTCGGCCGCGTCCGCGCGCGTCGCCGCGGGCGGCACGCTCGCGTACTCCACCTGCTCGGACCTCGCGGCAGAGGACGAGGACGTCGTGCGTGCGTTCCTTGCAAGCGATGCGGGCCGCGGGTTTGCACCGCTTCCCGTGACCGAGGCCCCGTGCGCAACCTTGCTCGGCCCGGAGGCGTCGCGCATCCTGCGTGCCATGACGGGACGGGACGGCTTCCTGCGCACTGAGGGCGGCCGCGCGCTTGGCCTGGACTGCGACGGGCACTTCCTCGCGCTCATGCGCCGGGTGCGGTAGGCGCCGCATGGCATGGGCTCGAGACGCATGAAGAAGGGGCCTCCCGCGAGGGAGACCCCTTCTCACAGGCCTGACGAAAGCCCGGGCTACTTCTTGCCCTTCTGGTCCGTGTTGTAGAAGCCCGACCCAGAGAAGACGATGCCGGACGGCACGAAGACGCGACTGGCCTCGCTTCCGCACTTGGGGCAGTTCACCTCGGGATGCTCGCTCATCGGGTGCTCGACCTCGAACTCGGTTCCGCACGCCTTGCACTTGTAGTCGTAAACAGCCATCTTGCCCTCCGGAAAAGCCTACATAAAACAAATTGCTGCCTGTATCGGCCGCATCCGTTCTTACCCAACGTCGCAAGAATCTAGCACGAAGTTCTGCGCTACGATGGCATTCGTCACGTATTCTGCTATATACCATAACTTCCCTAGGAGGAGACATGCCCTTCTCTGCCGCCATCTTCGACTGCGACGGAACGCTCGTGGACTCCATGCCCATGTGGCACCGCGAGACGGTCGGCCTGCTGAGGCGCCACGGCGTCGCGGACCCCGAGGCGGTGTTCTTGGAGAGCGAGCCGCTCCCGCTGCACGAGATGTGCGCCTACCTGCACGAGCGCTACATACCAGACGCTACGGGAGAGGAGCTTGCCGCGGAGCTCCTTTCGGGCGTGCGGCGCGGCTACGCGCACGACGTGAGGATGCTGCCCGGCTGCCGCGCCTTCCTGGACGAGCTTCGCGCCGCGGGCATACCCATGGTGGTCGTTTCGGCCACGTCGCGCCCGGAGCTCAAGGTCGCGTTGGAGGCGCAGGGCATCGCCGACTACTTCGAGGACGTCATCTCGTGCGGCGGCAGGCTCCGCAGCAAGGAGTACCCGGACGCGTGGGAGGAGGCGCTGCGGGTGCTGGGCACGCCCGCGGGCGACACGTGGGTCTTCGAGGACGCGCCGTTCAGCACCCGCGGCGCGCGCAAGGTGGGCCTGCGCACCGTGTGCCTGTTCAGCCCGCACGGCGACCGCGACGAGGCGGAGTGCCGCGACTCCTGCGACGTGTTCGCGCACGGCTACCCCGAGCTCTCCGTCGCGCTCCTCGGCGACTTCGCGCCCGCCTCGCCCGCGCCGGCGTCTTCCGGCGTGCTGCGTGCGCTCGTGGTCGCCGGCTCGCCCGAGCCCAGTTCCGCGGACCTCGTACGGCGTCTCGCCGCGCGGGCGGACTACGTGGTGGCTGCAGACGCCGGCGCGAACGTCCTGATGGCAGCCGGCGTCGAGCCGGACGTGTTCTGCGGCGACGCGGACTCCGCCACAGACGATGCCGCCCGGTGGGCGCGCTCCTCCGCCCGGCGCGACATCCGCTTTCCAAGCGAGAAGTACGCGACGGACCTCTCGCTGGCCATAGACTGCGCCCGGCATGAGGCCGCCCGCAGGTCCGCGCGGCTGGAGCTCACGCTCACCTGCGCCACCGGCGGTCGCCCCGACCACGCGCTTGCCGTGGTGGGCCAGCTCGCGCACGCGGCGGACGCCTCGCCGGAGCTCGTGGAGGACGCGTTCACGTGTCGCGTGCTCGCCCCTAAGGGGCGCCCCCGCTGGCAGCTGCCCGCGGGCTCCGTGGGCAGGATCTTCTCGGCCGTCGCCGTCGCGGAGGGTACGGTCGCAAGCGAGAGGGGCCTCAAGTGGGAGCTCGACCGCAAGCGCCTGCCGCTCCTGGGCGACGAGGGCATCTCGAACGTGGTCGCGTCAGACGAGGCCGTCGTGGAGTGCGAGGCGGGAAGGCTCGCGGCGTTCCTGCTGCGCTAGCTGAGGGCACCGCGGCACGTTGTAGCTGCGGGCCCGTGCGGTCCGCCGTCGCCGCACGTGCACAAAAAAGGGGACCTCCGCGGAGGTCCCCAGAAGCTACGCTCTGTGTGGCTGCACTTACGCCTGCTGCGCGGAACGCGCGACGTTGCCCTTCTTGAGGCAGCGGGTGCACACGTTCTTCTTGACGGGCTTGCCGTCCTCGAAGACGGTGACGCGCTGGATGTTGGGCTTAAACTTGCGGATGACGGTGCGGTGGGAGTGGCTAATAGAGCGACCAGCAACGGCGTGCTTACCGCAGATATCACAAACCTTCGACATTATTACGACCTCCAACGAGCGGCGCAGTGCGCCTGTAATTTCTCAAGTGCCGTGTTAATATAGCACAGCGCCACGTTTGTGCAAGTTGAAACCCCGCGGTGTTGTGGTGGTTTTGTAGCGAAGCCCCCAGGCATCGCGTCGGCGGGCCGCCTCGCATGCCGCTTGGTGGCTCATGCAGTATGCGTGGGAATTAGGCACGTGGCGCCAAGTGCCAACTGCGGTATTATAATGCGAGACTCATGCTCTTACCGAGTACGTGCGGTGTTCGAGAGGAGATTCAACATGGCAAACGTCGTTCCGGGGGCCCTCAAGGTGTCCAACGACTGCATCGCAGACCTTGCCGGGTATGCGGCGCTAGAGTGCTATGGCGTCGTCGGAATGGCCGTGACCGACCAGCAGGAGGGCGTCGCGCGCATCCTCCCCACGTATCGCCTGCGCAGGGGCATCGGCGTCTCCAGCGAGGACGGTAGGGTCGTGATCGACCTACACGTGGTGGTGGAGCAGGGCATAAACATGAGCTCCGTCTCGGACAACCTCGTGAGCTCCGTCAAGTTCATCCTGAAGAAGATTGCGGAGCTCGACGACGTCGAGGTACGCGTCCACATCGAGGGCATGCGTACCCGCGCCTAGCGGTGGCGCACGCACAACCAGAAGAGGAATTAGAGGTTTCCAGACTATGATTGCCAACGTCGTTCGCAACTGCTTCCCCGTTGCCGCCAAGGTCGTCGCCGACAAGGCGGAAGAGATTAACAAGCTCAACGTCTTCCCCGTCCCCGACGGCGACACCGGCACGAACATGTCGCTCACGCTCGGCACCGTCGTGGGCGAGATCGAGTCGCTGCCCAAGGACGCCTCGATGGCGGACATCGCCAAGGCCATCACGCACGGCTCGCTCATGGGCGCCCGCGGCAACTCCGGCGTCATCACGAGCCAGATCCTGCGCGGCGTCGCGGAGGGCCTCGTGAACGCGAAGGGCGCCCAGGCCACGACGGCAGACATCGCGGCGGCGCTTCGCAACGGCGTGAAGGTCGCGTTCAAGGCCGTCCGCAAGCCCGTCGAGGGCACGATCCTCACCGTGCTGAAGGACGTCTCGGCCAAGGCCGACCAGATGGAGAAGGGCAAGGCCACGCCGCAGGAGACGCTGGACGCCATCGTGGTGGAGGCGTACGAGTCCGTGGCGCGCACGCCCGACCTGCTGCCCGTGCTGAAGGAGAACGGCGTGGTGGACTCCGGGGCCTTCGGCCTCGCGACGTTCATCGAGGCGTTCGTGAACGCGTACGAGGGCAAGGCCGGTGAGGTGAGCGACTTCAAGACCACCGTGGACTCCTCGGACGCGAAGGCCCAGGTCGCCAACGTCGTCGACATCGAGATCAACGACGACTGGGCGGGCTCGCAGTACCGCTACTGCACCGAGTTCCTGTTCCACGCGGACAGCCCGGACTTCGACGAGGACGCCAACCTCAAGTACCTCGCGTCCATGGGCGACTGCGAGCTGCTCGTGGGCTCGAACCCCGACTACAAGATCCACGTGCACACCAACAGGCCGGACCGCGTGCTTCGCCACATGCTGCACCGCGGCCAGATCTACAACGTCTTCGTCCACAACATGGACCTCGAGGCGCAGGAGCGCACGGAGTCCATCCGCGAGGACAAGCAGGCCGCGAAGGCGGACGAGCCGCGGAAGCACATGGGCTTCGTCGCGGTCGCGGCGGGTTCCGGCCAGGCGGACATCCTGAAGTCTCTCGGCGTCGACGTCATCGTGTTCGGCGGCCAGACCATGAACCCCTCCACCGCCGACATCCTGGGCGCTATCGAGAAGTGCAACGCGGACAACGTGATCGTCCTTCCGGACAACGGCAACATCCGCATGGCCTCCGAGGCGGCGGTCGCGGCCGTCGAGGGCGTGAACGCGGCCGTCGTACCCACGAAGAGCGTGCTTCAGGCGTTCGCCGCGATGTTCGTGGCAGACCCCGACGGCGAGCTCGACGCAAACGTCGAGGACATGAACGACGCCATCGCCGAGGTTCGCGACGGCGAGGTCACCACGGCCGTGCGCGACTCCCAGGCCGCCGACGGCACGCCGATCCACGACGGCGACGTCATGGGCATCGAGGGCGGCGCCATCGAGGTCGTCGGCAACGACGTCCAGAAGGTCACCGTGGACCTCATCAACCGCATGCAGGAGGAAGAGGAGGGCGACACCCTCACGATCCTCGCGGGCGAGGACCTGGACGACGACGCGTTCCAGAGCCTGCTCGACGCCATCGAGGAGGCCCAGCCCGACCTCGAGATCGACTCGCACCGCGGCGAGCAGCCCCTGTACCCGGTCGTGTTCTCGATCGAGTAGGAAAGAGCTGGCCTAGGTGGGCAGCGTACCGACAACGGCGGGTGTGGGCGAGAGGCTCTCGCGCACCTGCTCCATGACAGACGACGTCTCGCGCCTCCGCTATGTCTCGGGTGCGAGGCGCTCTGCTGTTGAGCGGCTCGGCATCAGGCGCGTGCGCGACCTTCTCCTCCACATCCCCCACCGCTACCTGGACTTCACGCACGTGACGGACATCGCCCACGCCGACGTGGGCCAGGAGGCGACCGTCGTCGCGACCGTGGACAAGGTGACGCTGAAGCGCCCCCGCCCGAGGATGCAGGTGGTCGAGGTGTACCTGCTGGACGACACGGGCGTGATCGAGGCGACGTTCTTCAGGCAGCCGTGGATAGCGGAGCAGCTGAGCCAGGGCGACGTGGTCGCGCTTTCCGGCAAGGTGACTTTCTCGTACGGCTTCAAGCAGATGAAGGCCCCGTTCTACGAGGTCGTGGGCTCGAAGGGGCAGGTGGGTGACTACGCGCGCATCCTGCCGGTGCACCCGGTGGGCGAGGGCGTCTCGGCCGCGTGGATGAGAAGGATCGTGTCCGCCGCGCTTGCGGACGTGGGCGACGTCGCGGACTTCCTGCCGGCCGAGGTGCGCGCCGAGCGAAGCCTCATGTCGCTTGCCCGCGCCCTGCGGCAGATACACTTCCCACTGACGATGGAGTCGAAGGAGGAGGCGCGCCGCCGGCTTGCCTACGACGAGCTGCTGTGCCTGCAGCTGGCGCTCCTCGCGAGGCAGAGGCTCGAGCTTCGTGGCGTCACGCCCTTCTCGCACAGCGTGGACGGGCCCCACATGCGGGCGCTCCTTGCCGCGATGCCGTTCGACCTCACGCGGGAGCAGCGCGCCGCCGCGGACGACATCCTGCGCGACATGGCGTCCGACCACGTGATGAACCGCCTGCTCCTGGGGGACGTGGGCACGGGCAAGACGGCCGTCGCGGCCGTGGCCATGGCCGCGGTGGCGGACTCCGGCACGCAGGCGGCCGTCATGGCGCCCACGTCCGTGCTCGCGGCCCAGTACGCCCACAAGATCGGGCCGCTTCTGGACGAGGCCGGCGTCACGTGGCGGCTCGTCACGGGCTCGACGGACGCGGACGCGCGCGCGGAGGCCGCGGCGGGGCTCGCGTCCGGCGAGGTGTGCGTCGTGTTCGGCACGACGGCCATCATATCGGACGACCTCGAGTTCCGCCGGCTTACCCTCGTGGTGATAGACGAGCAGCACCGCTTCGGCGTCAGCCAGCGCGCGGCGCTCAGGAGCAAGGGCGCCGGGGCGGACCTGCTGGCGATGACGGCGACGCCCATCCCCAGGACGCTCGCTCTCACGGCGTACGGCGACATGGAGTGCTCGCGCATCCGGCACCGTCCGAAGACGGGCGCGGGCGTCGTGACCACGTGCATCCCGCCGGAGAGCGCCGACCTCGCGTACGGGGCGATCCGCGAGGCGTGCGAGGAGGGCCACCAGGCCTACGTGGTGTGCCCGCTCATAGACGAGAAGGACGACGGCTCCGAGCTGGACGACGTCCCGGAGGCCTCGCGCTCCGCGGCTACGAGGATCCACTCCGCCGAGGCGGCGTACGAGGAGCTGTCGCGGCGAACGCTGAGGGGACTTCGCGTGGGGCTGCTCACGGGCAGGATGGGCGCCGCCCAGAAGGACGAGGCGATGGAGGCGTTCCGCCGCGGGGACGTGGACGTGCTCGTGTCGACCACGGTTATCGAGGTGGGCGTCGACGTGCCGAACGCCACGGTCATGCTGGTGTACGACGCGGACCGCTTCGGACTCGCGACCCTGCACCAGCTGCGCGGCCGCGTGGGCCGCGGCGACTGGGAGGGTCACGTCTTCCTGGAGTGCGCCGCGAAGAAGGGCACGCCCGCCCGCACGCGGCTCGCGGCGCTGGAGCGGACGTCGGACGGGTTCGAGCTCGCGGAGCTCGACCTGAAGCTTCGCCACGAGGGCGAGGCGCTGGGGTACCGCCAGCACGGCGGCCCCTCGCTCAAGGTGGTCGACCTCGCGCAGGACGAGGAGCTCATGGGCTGGGCCCGCGAGGACGCGCTCGGGATCTTCTCGCATGACCCAACCCTTGCCGAGGACGTCCACCGACCGCTTGCGATTGAGCTGCGCGACCGCTTTGGCGCGTACTTCGAGGAGGTTCTGCACGCATGAGGATAGTTGGCGGCATGTGGAGGGGGCGGCCGATCGAGGCGCCGGACGGGCGGGACGTGACGCGTCCCACGACGGACCGGACGCGCGAGTCGATGGCGTCCATGGTGCTCTCGGCGTTCGGGCTCGACCTGGGCGGCGTGAGCGTGCTGGACGCGTTCGGCGGCTCGGGCGCCATCGGCTTCGAGCTCCTGTCGCGCGGCGCCGCGGGCTGCACGTTCGTGGACAGGGACCGCGGGGCCGTCGCGCGCATCCGCCGCAACGCGCGGGCCCTGGGCGCGGGCGCGTCTGCGCGCGTGCTGCAGGGCGACGTGTTCAGGCTGGCCGAGCGGGGGCACGTCGCGGGGGCGCCCTTCTCGCTCGTGGTGCTCGACCCGCCGTACGACGTAGGCTCGCGCGAGGTGGGGCGCCTGGTGGAAGCCCTGCGGGCGGGCGGCATGCTCGCCGGCGGCACCGTCGTGCTGTACGAGCACGCGTCCAGGGAGCCGGGGATCCGCCCGGCGGGCGCGAGCGTCATAAAGGAGAAGAGCCACGGCATCACCACCGTGCAGCTTCTGAGGATGGGGGACGGACATGAGTGATTCCAGGATCGACCGCGTGGTGGTGCCGGGCACCTTCGACCCGGTGACGTTTGGGCACCTGGACGTGATCGGGCGCGCGCGGCGGCTGTTCCCGCACGTGACCGTGGGCGTCGCGGCCTCCGTGGGGAAGAACGGCACCGGCCCCACGTTCTCGCTCGACGAGCGCGTGGACATGCTGCTCGCCGCGCTCGCGGAGGAGGGCCTTGCGGACGGCGTCGAGGTGCGGCCGTTCTCGGGCCTGCTCGTGAGCTTCTGCAAGGAGGTCGGCGCCGGCGGCGTGGTGAAGGGCCTGCGCGCCATGACGGACTTCGAGTACGAGCTGCAGCAGGCAGACCTCAACAGCAACATGGCGCCTGACATCGAGTCCGTGTTCGTCATGTCGAACCCCATGTACGGCTACGTGTCCTCCTCCATCGTGAGGGAGCTCGCGTCGCTGGGGACGGACGTGTCGTTCCTGGTGCCGTCCGTGGTCGAGCGCCGCCTGGAGGAGCACTACCGCGGGCGAGGGGAACGAGGTGCCCGCCGCGAATAATTTGCGTGACGGCGGCAAAAGTGCCGCCGGTTTCGCCCATTGCGGGTAATCTGGTACTATAAGTCGATGCAACCTCGGCAAACGCACGTGCAACGCGAGGTGGCGGCGAATCGAAAGGAGACCCGTATGCAACCGGGTGAGGAAATAGAGAGCCTGGTTGGCGAGCTCGAGCAGATCGTGAGCGAGGGCAAGACCCCGTTCACCGGCGGCGGACAGAAGAAGATCGTGGACGCCCAGGACATCTACGAGATCCTGGATGAGATTCGTCGCGTCTTCCCCCAGGAGTTCGCGGATGCCCGGCGCATCGTCAAGGAGGAGGCCGAGACCCTCGAGCGCGCCCAGCAGCAGGCTGACGCCATCATCGCGGACGCCCAGCAGCAGGCCATGATCCTCGCGGGCGACCAGGAGGTCGTGCGCCTTGCCCAGCAGCAGGCCGACGACATCCGCGACAAGGCCGCGCAGTACGAACGCGACACCCGCTACAACGCGGAAGAGTACGCGGACACCGTGCTCGCGCACCTGGAGGACAACCTGAAGTCGCTCACCGGCTCCGTCTCGCGCGTGCGCCAGACGCTGGACGAGAACTCCGGCCCCCGCAACCAGACCAACAACGTCCCCTGGTAGGCGCCATGCAAGAGATCAAGCAGATTCTGGACACCCGCCTCGCGAACCCCGGCGACACCATGCCGGTGTCGGGCCATATGGACGAGAAGGGCTACTCCCTCGGCGGTCACGACTTCGTGCTGCCCGACGGCATCGACTACGACCTCGTGCTCACGAACGCCGGCGAGGGCATACTCGCCACCGGCATGCTGAAGGCGCACGTGGAGGGTACGTGCGACCGCTGCCTGGGCAAGGCGGAGTTCGACGTCGCGGGCGAGGTGGACGAGTACTACCTGTTCAAGGCACCCGCGGAGCCCATGGCAGACGACGAGGACGACGACGTCGACTTCGCCCTGGTGGGGGATGACAGCACGATAGACCTCACGGACGCGCTCAGCTCGGCCCTGTTGATGGAGACGCCGTTCGTGGTGCTGTGCCGCGAGGACTGCAAGGGCCTGTGCCCCGTGTGCGGCGCGAACCTCAACGAGGTCGACTGCGGGCACGCGGCGAAGGTCGAGGCGGAGCGCGAGCAGGACAGGCTGGACGCGAGCCCGTTCGCGGCGCTCAGGAACCTGGACCTGGGCGACGGCGAGTAGGGTGCTTCTCGGCCCGGCGCGAGACGCCCGGCCGGCGATGCGTTGGGCCGGCGTGTGGCAAGGGCGTGTCGTAGAAGTTTTTTTGACGTGAAGAATTGCTGTTCCGTCGACCAATTGCCCTCGTCGTGGTATAGTCTCTTCTCGTGTGTTTTACGGAAGACCGCTCAGGTGTAAGCGCCTGACAATAAGTGAGTCTAAGAGAGGTTCAAGATGGCAGTACCCAAGCAGAAAAAGGGCCGCGGCGCCACGCACACTCGTCGTTCGGCCAACAGCAAGCTCGCCGCTCCGGCACGCTCCGTTTGCCCGCAGTGTGGCGCACCTAAGCTTCCGCACCACGTGTGCCCCAAGTGTGGCTACTACAAGGACCGCGAGGTCGTTGTCACCGAGTAGTCGCGTTGAAAGACGAGGCCTAGGAGGCCGGTCCCTTCTGGGGGTCGGTCTCCTTTCGTATGCAGGGAATGCGCAGCCGCAGGACCGCGAGGAGGACACATGACAACTATCTGCATCGACGCCATGGGCGGCGACCGCGAGCCCGAGGTCGTGCTTGGGGGAGTGGCGGCCGCGCTCGAGGCCGACGGCGAGCTCGGCGTGCTCGTCGCGGGAAACGAGGACGTCGTCGTGCCGTTCTGCGCGAAGCACGAGCGCGCGAGGGCGCTCGTGACGACGCAGACGATCGAGATGGGCGAGCACCCCACCGAGGCCGTCCGCGCCAAGAAGGACTCGAGCATCGTGCGCGGGCTTGCCTCGGTGCACGCGGGCGAGGCGGACGGGTTCTTCTCGGCCGGCTCCACGGGCGCCATCTTCGCGGCCGCCACGTTTGGCGTGGGCAGGATCCGCGGTATCAAGCGCCCGGCCATCGCATGCCCGGTGCCGGGGCTGGACGGCAGGCACTCCGTGTTCCTGGACATGGGGGCGAACGCGGACGTGCGCCCGGAGATGCTGGTGCAGTTTGCGCACATGGGGCGCGCGTACTCGAGGATCACGCTTGGGGTGGAGGACCCGAAGGTGGCCCTGCTCTCCAACGGCTCCGAGGACACGAAGGGCTCCGAGGCCGTCGTGGCTGAGCACGAGGCGCTCGCAAAGGCGGGCGGCGACACGTGGTTCGCGGGCAACTGCGAGGGCACGGACATCCTGACCGGTCGCTTCGACGTGATCGTGACGGACGGGTTCGCGGGCAACATCGCCGTGAAGACCATCGAGGGCACGGCGAAGTACATCCTGGCCGAGGTGAAGCGTGCGACGCAGGAGTCGAAGCGCGCGCTCTTGGGCGCGGGCCTGCTGAAGCCCTCGCTCAAGAGGGTCGCGGCCGGGCTCTCCGGCGACGAGTACGGCGGCGCGGCGCTCCTGGGCGTGAAGGCCCCGGTGTTCATAGGGCACGGGGCGACGTCCGTGGACGCCGTGAAGCACGGCACGCTGGCCTGCGCCGCGGCCGTGCGCGGCGAGCTTGTGGACAAAATCGCACGCGCGGTGGCCGAGGACCAGTAGGGTTGCCGAGCGGGGTACAATTGGCCCCACAGGCTTTTCTCGCATATGGAATTTTGCAACGTAAGGAGCGAACATGGAACGCGCCGAGATTACCGAGAAGGTCATCGCCTGCGTCAAGGACTCGCTGGGCCTGGCGGACGACGCGTCGCTCACCGAGGCGACGACGCTGAAGGACCTGGGCGCCGATTCGTTTGACCAGCTCGAGATCATGGTCGCGCTGGAGGAGGAGTTCGGCATCTCGCTGGAGGACGCCCTCGACGGCGGCGACATAAAGTCGGTGGACACGATCGGCCAGACGGTCGGCCTCGTGCAGGCCCAGCTCTAGGGAGCGGCGCTTGAAGATGCATCAGAGAGTCGCGGCGGCGGAGAAGATCTGCTGCCACGAGTTCAAGGACAGGACGCTCATAACTTCTGCAATCACCCACCCCTCGGCCGTGGAGGGGCAGCCCGTGAGCGCCTCCTACGAGCGGCTCGAGTTCCTCGGGGACTCGATCCTGGGCGCCATGGTGGCGACGGACCTGTTCGAGGCGTTCCCGGCCCTGGACGAGGGCGGGCTCACGCGGATGAAGATCTCGCTCGTGAGCGGAAAGACGCTCTCGGAGGTCGCCGGCAGCCTGGGCGTGGGTGACGTCATCGTGTTCGGCGAGTCCGAGAAGGGCACCGGCGCGCGCGGCATGCACTCCGCGCTCGAGAATGTGTACGAGTCCATCGTGGGCGCGCTGTACCTGGACGCCGGCTACGAGGCGACGCACGACTTCGTGCGGCGCACGCTGTCGCCGTACATCTCGCCGAAGCTGGCCGAGAGGCCGATATCGCCGAAGTCGCGCCTGCAGGAGGTGACGCAGCGCGACATGCGCTGCGCCCCGGAGTACAAGCTCGAGGGCGAGGAGGGCCCGGCGCACAAGCCGACGTTCACCTCCGTCGTGCTTGTGGACGGCAAGCGCGTGGGCCGCGGCACGGGCTGCTCGAAGAAGGAGTCAGAGTCCGCGGCGGCGCTCGACGCGCTCGAACGCATGGGCTACCAGCAGGCAGGGGAGTAGGCGCCGCGGACCGCGGCCCGGAAAGGCCAAGCACGACGTGTATCTGAAGTCGCTCACGCTCAAGGGATTCAAGTCCTTCGCGGACAAGACGCAGCTGGTGTTCGACCCCGGCCTCACGGTCGTGGTCGGGCCTAACGGCAGCGGCAAGTCGAACATATCGGACTCGATCCTGTGGGTACTGGGCGAGCAGAGCGCGAAGATGCTGCGCGGCCAGGCGATGGAGGACGTGATCTTCTCGGGGTCGTCCGGCAGGCAGGCCGTCGGCCTGGCCGAGGTGACGATCGTGCTGGACAACACCGACCACACGCTGCCGATCGACTTCTCGGAGATCGCGATCACGCGCAGGATGTACCGCTCCGGGGAGTCCGAGTACCTCATCAACGGCGCGCCGTCGCGGCTGCGCGACATCACGGACATCCTGCACGACTCCGGCCTCGGCAAGGACACCCACTCCATCATCAGCCAGGGCAAGCTGGACTCCATCCTGGCGAGCCGCCCCGAGGAGCGCCGCGAGCTGGTGGAGGAGGCCGCCGGCATATCGAAGCACCGCCGCCGCAAGGAGCGCTCGGAGCGCAAGCTGAAGGCGATGCAGGACAACCTGACGCGCGCGAAGGACATCGAGCGCGAGATCAACCGCCAGCTGCGCCCGCTGGAGCGCCAGGTGGACAAGGCGCGCCACCACCGCGACGTCACGAGGCAGCTGCAGGAGCTCGAGACGACGCTTCTTGTGGACGACCTGCGGCGGTTGCAGGACCGCTACGGCACGCTCGCCGCGCGCGGCAAGGAGGCGGACGCCGCAATCGAGCTGGCGCAGTACCGCCTGGACGAGAAGAACCGAGACCTCGAGAAGTACCAGTCCCTCCTCGAGCAGAAGGGCATCTTCGTGGGGGACCTGGGCGAGCAGCGCCGCCGCATGCAGGACCTGTTGGGACGCATGGACTCCGACATGCGCCTTCTGGAGGAAAAGGGCAAGAACATGGTGGAGCGCCTCTCCGAGATGCGCATGAACCTGTCTGCCATGGAGCGACAGTCGCGCGAGGTGGCCGAGGAGCACGAGCGCGTGGAGGGCGAGTACTCGGACGCACGCGTGGAGGCGGACGACCTGCAGAAGCGCGTGAGCGAGCTTGGGCCCGCGGCACGCGAGGCGGCGGAGCGCCGGCGACAGCTGGGCAAGCGCGTGGCGCAGCTCACGGGAGACGTGCGTGCGTCGCAGCGCACGGCGGACGCCGAGACGCTCGCGTTCGCGAAGCTGCGCGACCAGATCTCGAACGCCGAGGTCGAGGACCAGATGTTCCAGAGCCGCCTGAAGCAGATCGAGGACGGCGCCCAGACGGCGACGGAGGCGCTCGAGAGCAGGCGCGCGGAACGGGATAGGACGGAGGCCGCGCTGGCAGAGGCCCGCGAGCGGGAGGAAGGCGTTTCTCGGCGCATCCGCGAGTGCAAGGAGGCGGTGTCGAGGGCGCGCTCCGCCGAGGGCGACGCGCGGGGGAGGCTGTCCTCCTCGAAGGCGACGCTGTCCGCTCTGGAGGCCGTGGACCGCCAGACTCAGAACGCGAGCGCCCTTGTCGCGGCGCTCGCGAAGGCGCGGCCGGACGCGATCGAGTGCCGTGTGGCGGACCTGTTCGAGGCGCCGGCCGAGCTGGAGGGCGTCGTGGAGTCGCTCTTGGGCGAGGACCTCTCCGCGCTCGTGGCGCGCGACGCCGACGGCGTGGTGGGCCTTGTGGAGGAGGCCCTTGGCAAGAGCGCGAAGGGCGCGGCCACGATCGTGTCGCTCGACGCGGCACCCGGGACGGCGGACGCTTCAGGTGTCCCGGGCAGGGGCGTAGCGGAGGCGCTCACGGTGAGGGACGGCGCGCGCGCCCTGGTGGACGCCCTGCTGGGGGACGTGAGGCTCGTGGACGACGTCCGCGAGGCCGTGGAGGCGCACGCGGAGGCGCCCGCGTTCACGTACGTGACGCCGCAGGGGGTGACCGTGCTCCCGGACGGGCGCACGACCGTGGGCGCGGCCTCCGGCGCGGAGCAGGGCGCGCTCGAGCGCAAACGCAGGATTCGTGCGCTGCGCGAGGCGATGCCGGGGCTCGAGGACGCGCTGTCGAAGGCCGGGGAGTCCATCGCCGTGGCCGAGTGCGAGCTTTCCGACGCGCGCGACGAGAGCGCGCGCGTGAAGGGCGACGTCGCGAGGCTGAACGGCGAGCTCTCTTCCGCCACGTCAGAGGTGGGGCGCCTGGAGGCGCAGCTGAGGCAGGCGGAGAGCGAGCGCGCGCAAGTGAGCAAGAACCGCGCCGCGGCAGCGGAGCGCGCGAGCAAGGCGCGCGAGGAGGTCGAGCGCCACAAGCGAGCCGCCCAGGAGGCGGAGGAGCGCACGAGCGACCTGTCGCGCCAGCTTGAGGAGGCGAGCTCCGAGCGGCAGAGGGCGTCTCGCGAGGAGAGCGAGACGGAGGGCAAGCTCTCCGACGCGAAGCTGAAGCTCGCGACCATAGTCGAGCGCAGGAACCACCTGGCCGTGCGCGAGGAGCAGCTTGCCCGCCAGGTGGCGGACCTGGAGAGGCGGCGCAGGCAGACCGAGGAGAGCTCGCGCGCGCTGGACGTGCTGCGCCTGCGCGTGGAGCCGCTGCACGCGCGCTACGAGGCCGTGCAGGAGCGCGCGCTCGCGTGGGCCGCGCGCCTGAAGGACCGTGCCTCGCTTGCCGAGGCGGACTCCGACTCGCTGAAGAAGACCATCGCGGACGCGCGCGAGGCCGTGAACCGCGCCTCGACGGAGCTCGAGGGCGCGAAGACGGCCGCGAGCGACGTGAGGGTCGAGGTGGGCAAGGTCGAGGTGCAGGTGGAGAACGCCATCAACGACATAGTGTCCCGCGGCTACGTGCTCGAGGACGCGCTCGCGCTTCCCGAGCCGGAGGACCGCGCGGAGACGGAGCGCGTCGCTTCTCGCCTGAGGCGCGAGCTCCAGAACATCGGGCCCGTGAACGAGGTCGCGATGGACGAGTACGAGCGCCTGAAGAGGCGCAGCGACTACATCGGCGAGCAGGTGGCCGACCTGGAGCAGGCGCGCAAGGCGCTCACGAAGATCACCGCGGCCATCGAGCGGAAGATGCGCCGGCAGTTCCTGATTGTCTTCGAACAGGTGAACGCGAACTTCACGGAGATATTCTCGCTCCTCTTCCCGGGCGGCAAGGCCCACCTGGAGATGACGGACCCGGACCATCTGGACGAGACGGGCGTCGAGATCGTTGCGCAGCCGCAGGGCAAGCGCATCCAGAAGATGACGCTCATGAGTGGCGGCGAGAAGTCGCTCACGGCGCTTGCGCTCCTCTTCGCGGTGTACCGCACCAGGACGGTTCCGTTCTACGTGTTCGACGAGGTCGAGGCGGCGCTGGACGACTCGAACCTCTCGAAGCTGCTCGACGCGATCGAGCGGCTGAAGGAGACGACCCAGCTGATAGTCATTTCTCACCAGAGGCGCACCATGGAGCAGGCCGACGTGCTGTACGGCGTGTCCATGCAGGCGGACGGCGTGAGCCACGTCGTGAGCCAGCGCCTGGACAAGGAGACAGGAAAGGTGGTCGAGGCCTGAGATGGGCATGTTCGACAGTCTTAAGCGCGGTCTCGCGCGGTCCCGCGAGGCGCTCGCGGAAGTGTTCTACATGGGCGGCGAGGTGGACGAGGACTTCTGGGAGGACCTCGAGGACCGGCTGGTCATGGGCGACATGGGCGCCGAGGTCGCCATGCAGGTGACCGACGACCTGCGCGAGCAGGCGGCACGCGAGGGGCTGAAGTCCGCGCGCCAGCTGCGCGACGCGCTCGCGAAGCGCCTGGCGGCGGAGTTTGCGAAGGCGGAGTGCGACCCGTTCGAGGACGTGCCGTCCTGCGTGCTGTTCGTGGGCATCAACGGCGCGGGCAAGACCACGACGGTCGGCAAGCTCGCCGGCGTCGCGAAGGCGGAGGGCAAGAGCTGCCTTATCGGCGGCGCCGACACGTTCCGTGCGGCTGCGATCGAGCAGCTCGAGGTCTGGGGGCAGCGCTCCGGCGTCGAGGTAGTCACGCGCGAGCGCGGGGCCGACCCCGCAAGCGTGTGCTACGACGTGCTGGACCGCGCGGAGAAGGGCGGCACCCAGCTGGTGCTGATCGACACGGCGGGCAGGCTCCACACGAGCCCGGAGCTCATGCGCGAGCTTGAGAAGGTCGTGCGCGTGACGCGCAAGCGCGCGAGCATCCCCGTGCGGGTCGTGCTCGTGATCGACGCGACGACCGGCCAGAACGGACTGAACCAGGCAAAGGAGTTCAACTCCGCGCTCGACCTGGACGGCCTCATCGTCACGAAGCTGGACGGCACCGCGAAGGGCGGCATCGCCGTCGCGATATCGCACGACCTCAACCTCCCCATCTACCGCATCGGCGTGGGCGAGGGGATAGACGACCTTCAGACCTTTGACGCCATGGACTTCGCCCGCGCCCTCGTGGGCGAGGGAGAGGGGGAGTAAGACCTCATGTTCAACAGCCTTTCCGACCGACTCCAGGACACGTTCGGCAAGCTCCGCGGCAAGGGACGCCTGACGGAGGACGACATTAACACTGCCATGCGCGAGATTCGCATGGCCCTTCTCGAGGCGGACGTGAACTACCGCGTCGTGAAGAAGTTCGTGGCGGAATGCAAGGAGAAGTGCATGACCGCCGAGGTGCTCGACTCGCTCTCGCCCGCGCAGAACGTCGTGCGCATCGTGCTCGACCAGCTGACGGAGCTCCTGGGCACGACCGAGTCGAAGCTCGTCCTCGCGCAGAACCGCACCCCGAACGTGATCATGCTCGTGGGCCTGCAGGGCTCCGGCAAGACGACTGCCGCGGCAAAGCTCGCCTACCTGCTGAAGCGACAGGGCCACAGCCCGCTGCTCGCCGCGTGCGACGTGCATCGCCCCGCCGCCGCCGACCAGCTCGAGACCCTTGGCAACGAGATTGGCGTGAAGGTCTATCGTGGCGACGGCAAGGACGCGGTCAAGGTCGCGCGCGAGTCCATCCAGAACGCCGTCGACGGGCTGAACGACATCGTGATCGTGGACACGGCCGGCCGCCTGCAGATAGACGAGCAGATGATGCAGGAGGCTGTCGACATCAAGAACGCGGTCAAGCCCGACCAGATCCTCATGGTCGTGGACGCCATGACCGGCCAGGACATCGTGAACGTGGTGAGCGAGTTCGCGAACCGCGTCGACTTCGATGGCGTCATCATGTCCAAACTCGACGGCGACGCCCGTGGCGGCGGTGCCCTCTCGGTCCGCGAGGTCACCGGCAAGCCCATCAAGTTCGTCTCGATGGGCGAGAAGCCCGAGTCCCTCGAGGTGTTCCACCCCGACCGCATGGCGAAGCGCATCCTCGGCATGGGCGACGTCGTCAGCATCATCGAGGAGGCCCAGAGGGTAACGGACCAGAAGGACATCGACGACGCCGAGCGCATGCTGCGCGAGGGCTTCACGATGGACGACATGCTCACCCAGATGCAGCAGATCCGGAAGATGGGCGGACTCAAGAAGATCCTGGCATCACTCCCGGGCGGGGAGCGCGCCCTCGAGCAGGCGGGAGGCGCCGTCTCCGACGAGCAGATCACGCGCATCGAGGCCATGATCCACTCCATGACGAAGCAGGAGCGCGCGAAGCCCAAGACCATAAACGGCCAGAGGCGCAAGCGCATCGCGAAGGGCTCCGGCAGGTCCGTCCAGGAGGTGAACCAGCTCCTGAAGCAGTGGTCCGAGATGGACAAGATGATGGGCAAGATGCGGCAGCTCACCAACGGAGGCGGCAACTCCCGCAAGGCGCGCCGCCAGATGACCAACATGATGCGCAACATGGGCATGGGCGGAAAAATGCCGTTCTAGTTCGGTGCGCTCCCAAGAGTTCGGCTGCTATGGCGGATCGGATCTCCCGTTGCGGGGTTCGGTCCGTCTTTTGTCGTGAGTGTCACGCAAGGTCATCCGCGGGTGTGTGAGGAGGCGTCGCGAGTGCGGGTACGCACCCGGCCCCAGTTTGCACGATTCCGCAAGGTCGGGCCGGGTGCGTGCGGCGCTGGCGGGCCGAGACGCGGGCTTGGCAAAAGAGGCGGTCGGAACCTTATGGATCCGACCGCCTCGCTGGGCTCGCAGCTCGTCCTGCGCAACCTTCTTCTAGGAGTGCACCACCACGACGTCGCCAACCTTAGTCATGTCGTACAGCTGCTTTGCGGCGGCAGCGGGGAGGTTGATGCATCCGTGACTACCGTTGCCCTGGTAGACGGTGGCTCCAAACGTAGCCCTCCATGGGGCGTCGTGGAATGCCACCAGGTTGGTGATGAACGGCATCCAATAGTTCACGTGGCTCGTGTAGTCGGGCTCTCCGTCGTGGTTCTCGTCCAGTCCCTTCAGCGTCTGGTTCGTGCCCTTGTTGCCGTTGATGGAGTAGACGCCGGTGGGGGTTGCGTGGTCCTCGGTCGGGTCGCCAGAGACGAAGTCGCTCTCCCAGATGACCTTGCCTCCGTCGTAGAAGCGCACGTGCTGCTCGGTGAGGTCGACGTCCAGGTACCTGCTTCCCCAGTCGGCTCCGCCGGGATTCCATTCGGAGGCCTTCTGGGACCACGGCACGTCGAAGCTGGCCTCCTGCGCACCCTCGATGTTGGACGCGAGCGTGGAGGCGAGCTTGTCGCCGTCGACGATCCATCCGTAGGTTCCCCCGGAGACCGTGACCTGCTTGCCGTCCGCGCGCTGGTACTTGCGCTCCGCGCCGACGGTGTTGAGCGACTTCGCGAGGTCGCCGGAGGCCCACTGCTTGATGGCGTCGGTGTTGAGCGAGACGGACAGGTCGTCGCCGAACGTAATCCACTGCGCGATGGTCTTGGGCTCCACCGTCGTGACGTCCTTGCCGTTAGCGGTGAGCGTCTGCTTCGCGGCGACGTATTTGTTCGCGGTCTCGACGGCCTTGGCGAGCTCGGTGCTCTCGGAGGTGTACTTCGGCTGCACGAGTTCGGACTCGCCAAGCCCGAGGTCGGACTTGCCCTGCAGGATCGCCTTGCGAACCGCCTTCGAGACGGCGTCCGCGTCCACGGCGGTCCCGGCCTTCTCCTTCACGATGACGAACTTGCCCTGCTTCTCGTCGAAGGACGCGGTGGCGCTCTGCGGCTGCGTCGCGCTCTGGTTCGCGGAGTCGACAGCCGCCTTCACGATCGCCGCGAGCTTCTCCTTGCTGTAGCTCACGTCCGCCTTCGCCGAGAGGTCGTTTCCGGTGAAGATGCTCACGGGCCATGCCCAGACGTTCACCTTCGACATGGTGTCCGCGGCGTACGCCGAGGTGTCGAACTTAAGGTCGATGTCCTTGCCCGTGAGCGAGAGGCTCACGTTGTCCCCGCTGGCGGAAAGCGAGTAGCTGCTCAGCTTGTCGGACATCTCGTTCGCGACGGCGTCCGTGGTCTTGAACGCGACGGACTCGCCGTTGATGGTGGTGTTCGGCATGTAAATGTGGGACCAAAGGGCGCATCCGCCCAGGTAGACGGCGCAGACGGCTCCCAAGACGATAGCCACCGCCTTTCCGTGGCCGCTTTTGCGGCCGCGCGAGGCAGCGCCCTGCTCGTGGATGCGCATGGCCTCCTGGTCAAGGTGCGGGTCGTTTGCGGCGACGGCGCTCGTCGCGGGCATGGCTGGCGCCGCCTGGGTGGTGGTCCGGCTTGCCTTGGTCCCGTTGGCGGGTTGGCTGAAGTGCGCGCCGCGAGCGGCTCTGCCAGCAGGCTTGGCGCCGCGCTGCGAAGAGGAATGTACGACCTTCTCGCCCTGCGCGTTGATGACGTCGATGCGCTGGCGCTGCGGTCTCTGCTTGTCGGTCACGTTATGCCTCTGATTCCATGGTCGATGCGGCTCCTTTGGGGCCGCGGATTCTCAGGGTTACAATTCTATCCAAACGGTCCGGCCTCTAACGAATGGTGACGAACTCAATGGCAATTTCACGCATCAAAGACCTCTCCGACAGTCGGCTCGATCCCTACCTGCGCCTTTCCGAGCGTCAGCTCAGGAGCGTCCTTCATCCGGACGAGGCTCTCGTGATACTGGAATCCCTGTTCGTGATCAAGCTCGCGTTCGAGAGGGGGCTGGACGTGGTGTCGGTCCTGGTGGACGAGCGCCACGTGGACGCGCTGGCGTCCGCCGTCTCCGGCCTGGGCGAGAAGGACGTGGACGTCCTGGTCGCGGATAGGGGCCTGCTGAGCCAGGTGACGGGCTTCAACGTCACGAGGGGCTACATGGCGGCCGCGCGCCGGCCGGCCGCGAGGGGCCTTCGCGACGTGCTCGAGGGCGCGCGGTCCGTCGCGGTGCTCGAGGGCCTTGTGGACGTGAGCAACCTGGGGGCGATCTTCAGGAACGCGGCCGCCCTGGGCGTTGACGGCGTCGTGCTCGCGCCGGAGTGCGCGGACCCCCTCAACAGGCGCGCGGTGCGCGTGTCCATGGGGAACGTGTTCCTGGTGCCATGGGCCGTCGCTCCTCGCCCGTGGCCGGAGGCGCTTCTGGGCGAGCTTCGCCAGAGGGGGTTCGAAACGGTTGCGATGGCGCTGGACGAGAGGGCCGTGCGCATGGACGACCCGTCGCTTCGGAAGAGCCAGGGGACGGCGCTCTTCTTCGGGACGGAGGGAACGGGGCTCACGCGGCCGGTGCTCGACGGCGTGGACCGGACCGTAATCATCCCCATGGCGCGCGGGGTGGACTCGCTGAACGTAGCGGCAAGCTCCGCGGTTGCGTTCTGGGAGCTGTTTGCGCGCCGTCGTGGCTAAAGACCCTACCTTTGGGTATGAATGGGGAAAGTCGTGCGGCCCGCAGGGTGGCCGCACAGTGCGGACAAACCGATTAGGACGGATATGGACGACAAGAAGAAGCGACAATCGATGATCGTGTACCTGATCATCGCCATCGCGCTTGCAATCGGCCTGCGTGCGTACCTGTACCCCAGCATCACGCAGTCCCAGGTACAAGAGGTGAGCTACAGCCAGTTCATCGACATGGTGGACGACGGGGACGTGAAGACCGTCAAGCTGAACACCGGCGACAGCAAGATCAGGTTCACGACCGACAAGGAGGGCGTGACCTACGAGACCACGCAGTTCCCGAACGACTCGGGGCTCGTGAAGCGCCTGCGCAATGCCGGCGTGAAGTTCTCGGCCGAGATTCCCGACGACAGCGACGACCTGTGGCTGTACATGATCTTGAGCTACATCCTTCCCATCGCGATCATCTTCGGCGGCGGCTACCTCCTGAACAGGAGGCTGCGCAAGCAGATGGGTGACGACGGACCCTCCATGAACTTCGGCGGCGGCTTCGGCATGGGCGGAGGGCTCGGCCGCTCGAACGCCAAGGAGGTCAAGGGCAAGGAGACCGGCGTCACGTTCAAGGACGTCGCCGGGCAGGACGAGGCGAAGGAGTCGCTGCAGGAGATCGTGAACTTCCTCGCCCACCCCGAGAAGTACGCGGCCATCGGCGCCCGCTGCCCGCGCGGCGCGCTGCTCGTTGGTCCTCCGGGCACGGGCAAGACGCTGCTTGCGAAGGCGGTCGCCGGCGAGGCGGACGTCCCGTTCTTTCAGATCTCGGGCTCCGAGTTCGTCGAGATGTTCGTGGGCCGCGGTGCCGCGAAGGTGCGCGACCTCTTCAAGCAGGCCAACGAGAAGGCACCGTGCATCGTGTTCATCGACGAGATCGACACCATCGGCAAGAAGCGCGGTGTCTCGATCAACTCGAACGACGAGCGCGAGCAGACGCTCAACCAGCTCCTGACCGAGATGGACGGCTTCGACAACCACAAGGGCATCGTCGTGCTCGCCGCGACGAACCAGCCCGACGTGCTCGACCCGGCGCTGCTACGCCCCGGCCGCTTCGACCGCCGCATCCCCGTCGAGCTCCCGGACCTCGTGGGCCGCGAGGCGATCCTGAAGCTCCACGCGAACGACGTGAAGATGGAGCCCGGCATCGACTTCGGCTTCGTGGCGCGCACCACGCCGGGAGCCTCCGGCGCCGACCTCGCGAACATCATCAACGAGGCGGCGCTCAGGGCCGTCCGCATGGGCCGCTCCCGCGTGACGCAGGAGGACATCACGGAGTCCGTCGACGTGGTCATCGCGGGCGAGAAGAAGAAGTCCACGGTGCTGAACGACCACGAGAAGGAGGTCGTCGCGTATCACGAGACCGGCCACGCCATCGTCGCGGCCGTCCAGGACGGCAAGACGCCCGTCTCGAAGATTACGATCGTTCCGCGCACGTCCGGAGCGCTCGGCTTCACCATGCAGGCGGAGGAGGACGAGCACTACCTCACGACGCGCGAGGAGTACGAGCAGCGCATCGCGGTGCTGTGCGGCGGCCGCGCAGCGGAGGAGCTCATCTTCGGACACATGACGTCCGGTGCCGCGAACGACATCGAGAAGGCGACGAAGATCGCGCGCGCCATGGTGACGCAGCTCGGCATGTCCGACAAGTTCGGCATGGTGGCGCTCGGCGAGTCCCGCAACCGCTACCTCGGCGGAGGTACGGAGCTCACGTGTTCCGACGTGACGGCGACCGAGGTCGACAACGAGGTGACGGCCATCGTGGAGAAGGGCCATCAGACTGCCCTGAAGACCCTGCGCGACAACCGCTTCAAGCTCCACGAGATCGCGCACTACCTCCAGAAGAAGGAGACCATCACGGGCGAGGAGTTCATGAACATCCTCAACCGCGACGACGGCTTCGCACCGAAGTACGGAAGCGAGCAGTAGCCCGGGCCCCTCGGCAGGGGGGCGAAGGTGCAGAGACTTAGACGGGGCCCCGCGGCGTGCGGGACCCCGTTTTTGTCTGGGCGAGGGGGGGATGGTCCTTCTCGCCCGGCGCTAGCCCCGGGTATGCAGAATGTCAATTTAGTTGTCGGCCCGCGCCACGATTGTTCCGCGAACGGCCGGCAAGTGCTATCATTCGGCGTGCTGCGTTGATGGGGAGAGTACCTTGGACGGGGCGGCCCAGAGAGAGCGGGGACGGTGGGAGCCCGCGGTCGCGTTCAGGGGAAGATCACCCCGGAGCTGCGGTCCGAAAGCCGGTGGCGCCGGCAAGTAGGCGCCGCCGGAGAGACCGCCGACACAGGTCTACCGAGTAAGGCGGAAATCCGCTCGCTGGGTGGTCACAAGCGAAGTGTAATCGGAGCGCTTCGTCCCAGCAGGAGGGACGGGCGCTCCTTTTCGTGGGTGCCCAGGAAAGGGAAGGACACGAGGTGGCAAACAAGTACAAGAAGACGATGAACTTGCCCAAGACCAAGTTCTCGATGCGGGCCGGCCTCGCCCAGCACGAGCCCGAGAGGCTCAAGGACTGGGACGAGAACGACGTCTACGGTCAGCTGCTCAAGAAGAACGAGGGGCACGAGAAGTTCGTGCTCCACGACGGACCCCCGTACGCCAACGGCCCGATCCACCTTGGCCACGCTCAGAACAAGATCTCTAAGGACATCATCAACCGCTACTGGTCGATGCGTGGATACCAGACGCCGTACGTGCCCGGCTGGGACTGCCATGGACAGCCGATCGAGCACAAGGTCGAGCAGATGCTCGGGACCGATAAGTTCAACCAGCTCCCCACGGTGAAGATTCGCGAGCTGTGCCGCAAGATGGCCGTAGAGCAGGTCGACACCCAGCGCCAGGGCTTCAAGCGCCTGGGCGTCCTGGGCGAGTGGGGAAACCCCTACCTCACCTACACGCACGACTACGACGCGACCGACGTGGAGATCTTCAAGGCGATCTTCGACAAGGGCGCCATCTACCGCGGCCGCAAGCCCGTGCACTGGTGCACGCACTGCCACACGGCGCTCGCCGAGGCTGAGATCGAGTACGGCGACGAGGTCAGCCCCGCCATCTTCGTGCGCTTCGAGATGACGACGGTGCCCGAGGGCCTCGAGGCCTACGAGGGTAGGCTCTGGGTCGACATCTGGACGACGACTCCGTGGACCCTTCCCGCCGACGACGCCGTCATCCTGCACCCCGAGGCCGACTACGTCGCGGTCGTCGTGGACGGCCGCGCCGAGATCATGGCGGAGGCGCTCGTCGAGAAGGACTGCGAGAAGTTTGGCTACGAGTCCTTCGAGCTCGCCCGCCGCGCCGACGGCGAGGTGTGGCGCATGTCCGGAACGGACCTCTGCCACAACAAGTACAAGCAGCCGATCTTTGGCGACCAGGGCGTCGAGGGCGAGTTCATCTACGCGGACTACGTCACGCTCGACGACGGCACCGGCATCGTCCACACCGCGCCCGGCCACGGCGTCGACGACTACAACGCGGGCATGCGCTTCAACATCCCCGTCGTGATGCCCGTCGACGACGACGGCAACTTCTACAAGGGTGACGGCATGGGCACAGGCGGCCCGTGGTCCGGAATGAACGTGAACGACGCGAACCCCAAGATCATCGAGTGGCTCCAGGAGCGCGGCACGCTCATCCTGCACGAGGACATCACGCACAGCTACCCGCACTGCTGGCGCTGCAAGCAGCCCGTCATCTTCCGTGCCACGAGCCAGTGGTTCGTCTCGATGGACAAGACCGGCCTGCGCAAGGATGCCCTGCGCGAGCTCGAGAAGGTCAAGTTCTACCCCGCGCACGCCGTTAAGCGCATCGGCTCCATGGTCGAGGGCAGGCCTGACTGGTGCATTTCTCGCCAGCGCAACTGGGGCGTGCCCATCCCTGCCTTCACCTGCCAGGACTGCGGCGAGACCGTCATGAACGACGACACGCTCGACAAGGTGATCGAGCTCTTCCGCAAGGAAGGTTCTGACGCCTGGTTCACCGAGGACCCCGCGAGCTACCTGGGCGACGCCTGCGTATGCCCCAAGTGCGGCAGCCACCACCTGAAGGCGAACAAGGACATCCTCGACGTCTGGTGGGACTCCGGCGTCAGCCACACCGCCGTCTGCAAGCACCGCGGCTACCTCAAGTTCCCGGCGGACGTGTACCTGGAGGGCTCCGACCAGCACCGCGGCTGGTTCATGAGCTCGCTCATGACGTCGGTCGGCGCGTACGACAAGGCGCCGTACAAGGCCGTCATCAGCCAGGGCTTCACGCTCGACGGCCAGGGCCGCAAGATGAGCAAGTCGCTCGGCAACGTCATCGATCCGAACAGTGTGTGCGACAACGAGGGCGCCGACGTCCTGCGCCTGTGGCTCGCGTCCGTCGACACCTCCGTCGACGTCCCGTGCGACGACACGATCCTCTCGCACGTCGGCGACGCGTACCGCAAGATCCGCAACACCCTGCGCTTCCTGCTCGGCGAGCTCGAGGGCCAGTTCGACCCGGCGACGGACGGCCTGCCGTTCGACGAGCTCGAGCCGTTCGACAAGCTGACGCTCGCCCACATGTGCGAGGTCCACGACGTCGTGACGAGGGCGTACTCCGAGTACCGCTTCAACGTGGTGTACCGCAACCTGTACGACTACGTGACGGAGCTCTCGAACGGCTATCTCAACGCCACGAAGGACCGCACGTACTGCGGTGGCAGGGGCACGCACGAGCGCCTGTCCGCGCAGACGACGTGGGCGCACATCCTCACGATGCTCGTCCACGACCTGCAGCCAGTCCTCGTGTACACCACGGACGAGATCATGCAGTACCTGCCGGAGTCCATGCGCGACGGCCAGAAGTACGCCGCCCTTCTGGACTGGTACCAGAACCCCGTGGACGCGGACGTGTACATGGGCTTCCTGCCCGCGTACCGGGCGCTCGTCGAGGCGCGCGGCGCGTTCACCAAGTCCTACGAGGAGGCGACCGCGTCCGGCGTCGTCGAGGAGAAGACGACACAGGCGGCCCGCGCGGAGCTGACGCTCCCGCAGGAGCAGTACGACGCGCTTGCGCAGTCCGGCTGCGACCTGGCGGAGGCCTTCGTGTGCTCCGACGTCTGCCTGCACGCCGGCGAGGAGCTGTCCTGCGAGGTCCTTCCCGCCAACGGCGAGAAGTGCCCGCGCTGCTGGAACTGGCGCGAGCTCGGCGAGGACGGCCTGTGCGAGAGGTGCCACGACGTCGTGGCGCAGCTCGCGGACGAGGAGTAGCGGTAGCGTGGTGGCGACGAGCAAGGTTTCGGCAAGGGGCACCAGGGCGATTGTGTTCTGGGTCGCCGCGTGCCTCGTGCTGGTGCTTGACCAGACGACGAAGCTCGCGGTGCGCTCCGTCCTGCGCGTGGGGGAGCGCCAGACCCTCATCCCGGGGGTGCTGGACCTCCTGTACGTGAAGAACGACGGCGCGGCCTTCAGCCTCGGTCGTGGGGCGGGACCGCTGTTCGTGCTCATCGCGGCCGCCGTCGTGTGCGTGGCGTTCGCGTACGTGTGGCGCGAGGACGTACCCCTGTCGCTCGTGCTGCCCATCGCGTGCGTCGCGGGTGGCGGCGTCGGCAACATGGTCGACAGGCTGTGCGCCGGCTACGTCACGGACTTCCTCGCGACCTCGTTCGTCGACTTCCCGGTGTTCAACGTCGCCGACATCTTCGTGACGTGCGGCATCGTGTGCGCGCTTGTCGCGTACAACGTGTGGGAGTCCGGGCGCGAGCGTGCCAACGGGGGCGCCGTCGGCAGGTAGCCGCGCGTCGAAACATCATGCAAGCCCAAGGCGTGGGTCCGGCTTCGTCCGGGCCCACGCCCGTGCAAAGGAGAGGAACGGGTGAGAAGGACATGGCCGTCATCGTGAACGCCCTCGTGGACCCGGAGTCAGACGGGCTGAGACTCGACACGTTCCTCGCGAGCGTGGACGGATGCCCTTCTCGCAGCGCGTGCGCAAAGCTCGTCGCGGCAGGCGATGTCACCATAAACTCGACGCTCGCGACGTCGAAGAGCGAGACGGTGTGTCTCGGCGACCGCATACAGGCGCGCCTTCCCGACCCAGAGCCCGAGGACGGGGCGCTTGCGCCCAACCCGTCCATCCCGCTCGACGTGCGCTTCGAGGACGACCACCTCATCGTGCTTTCCAAGCAGGCGGGGCTCGTGTGCCACCCCAGCCCGGGCCACTTGGACGACACGCTCGCGAACGCGCTCGTCGCGCGCTGCGGCTACGGGCACCTCGGCATGCTGCAGGGCGACGACAGGCCCGGCATCGTGCACCGGCTCGACATGGACACCTCCGGCCTCATGGTGTGCGCGAAGGACGACGCCACGCAGAAGGCGCTGCAGGACCTCATCCGCCTGCGCGTGCTCGACAGGCGCTACGTCACGCTCGTGCACGGCTACGTCGCGCCGGACTCCGGCACCATCACCACGGGCATCGCGCGCTCGCGGCGCGACCGGCTGCGCATGACGGTGTCGGACGACCCCGGCGCGCGCGAGGCCATCACGACGTTCCGCACACTCGAGCGCTTCGAGGCCGGCAGGTTCGACGAGGGTTTCTCGCTTCTGGAGTGCCACCTCTACACCGGGCGCACACACCAGATCCGCGTCCACATGCGCCACGCGGGCCATCCCTGCGTGGGCGACCAGCTCTACGGTCGCGGCGACGACCGCGCGAACATGGGGCTCCGCCGCCAGTTCCTGCACTCGTGGCACATCCGCTTCGACCACCCCGTTACTGGAGAGACCATCGAGCTTGCGGACCGCCTGCCCCCCGACCTCTCGTCTGTACTAGAATCGCTACATGACCGCTCTATGGGCCGCACCCAAGCGGGGGAGAAGATCTGCCCCCTGCTCGTGGCAGGGTCCTAGGGCCACCATCAGTTGTGGAAGGATGCCGCGTGGAACTGGCCAGGCTCGGGACGACCCCCATCACAGTCTTCAACAACCTCGTGGGGGCCCTCTTCACGCTCGCGTACCTCTACCAGGTCTTCTATACCATCTGGGTCATGATTCGCGGAGAGGTGAAGCTGCCCGTCGCGAAGAGGAGCCACTCGTACGCGTTCGTCATCGCGGCGCACAACGAGGAGTCGGTCATCGGCAACCTCGTGCGCTCCATCAAGGCGCAGCGCTACGACGGCCTCATAGACTGCTACGTCGTAGCGGACGCGTGCACGGACCGGACGGCGGAGGTCGCCCGGGAGGCCGGCGCCATCGTGTGGGAGAGAAACGACCTCGCACGACGTGGCAAGAGCTGGGTGCTGGACTTCGCGTTCGACAGGATACTGAACCAGCAGGAGTGTCCGTACGAGGGCTTCTTCGTGATGGATGCCGACAACGTGATCTCGCCGGACTACGTCGAGATCATGAACAAGGCCTTCGACCAGGGGTTCCTCGTCTGCACGAGCTACCGCAACTCCAAGAACTTCGACTCAAGCTGGGTGAGCGCGGGCTACTCGCTCTGGTTCATGCGCGAGTCGCGCTACCTCAACAACGCGCGCATGCTGCTGGGGACGAGCTGTGCGATCTCGGGGTCCGGCTGGCTCGTCTCGGCCTCTATCATCCGCGGGATGCACGGCTGGATGTTCCATACGCTCACGGAGGACCTCCAGTTCACGGCGTTCTGCGCTTCTCACAACATCAGGATCGGCTATGCCCCGGCCGAGTTCTTCGACGAGCAGCCGACTGACTTCAAGACGTCGTGGACGCAGCGCATGAGGTGGTCGCGCGGCGGGTACCAGGTGTTCTTCTCGTATTGGCGAGACCTCGTGCGCGGCATCTTCAAGGGACGCTTCTTCGCGTCGTACGACATGCTCATGACCATGTCGCCCGCGGTGTTCCTCACCATCATCTCCGTGTTCGTGAACCTCGCGTACCTCATCATCGGCACGGCGAGCCGCGGCTTCATCGCGACGCAGAGCGAGCTCGGCGCGTGCGTGGGGTCTATCGTGACCACGCTCGTGTCCTCATATGGGATGTTCTTCCTCATGGGGCTCGTCACCACGATATCGGAGCGCAGGCACATCCACGCGCGCAGCCGCTGGCGCGTGATCGCGAACGTCTTCACGTTCCCCATATTCGAGCTCTCGTACATCCCCATCAACGTGGTGGCCCTGTTCAAGAAGGTCGACTGGGTGCCCGTGAAGCACGACATCGCGGTTAACTTTGATGAGGTGGTGAGTGAGGACGGCACAAGGTAGTTCGTACCTGCCACAAGGTGCTACAATCGGTCAAATCTTATCGGCGGCGTGAGCAAGCGAGTCGACAAACGGCATACGGAGCAAAGGAGATTGCGCATGGCAACGTTCTTCGAGGGGGAATCCCACACCTTCTCTGAGTACCTACTCGTCCCTGGTTATTCCTCTCGGGAGAACATCCCGGCAAACGTCTCGCTCGAGACCCCGCTCGTGAAGTTCAAGCGCGGCGAGGAGCCGGCCATCAAGATGCACATCCCCATGGTGTCCGCGGTCATGCAGGCCGTGTCCGGCCCGCGCCTGGCCATCGCCCTCGCGCAGCAGGGTGGCATCTCGTTCATCTACCAGTCGCAGACCCCGGAGGACGAGGCCGCGATGGTGCGCGAGGTGAAGACGTACAAGGCCGGCTTCGTGGTGTCCGACTCCACGCTCACGCCTGACATGACGCTCCAGGACGTGCTCGACATCCGCGACCGCACGGGCCACACCACGATGCCCGTTACCGCGGACGGTACGCCGCACGGCAAGTTCTGCGGCATCGTCACCTCCCGCGACTACCGCGTGTCCCGCGACGACCGCAACAAGAAGGTCTCGGAGTTCATGACCCCCGCGTCCGAGTGCGTCACGACCGACACGAGCACCTCGCTCAAGATCTGCAACGACATCATCTGGGACCACAAGATCAACACCCTGCCCGTCGTCGACAAGGATGGCAACCTGTCCTCGCTCGTGTTCCGTAAGGACTACGACTCCCACAAGTCCCGTCCGGACGAGCTGCTCGACGAGCACAAGCGCTACGTCGTCGGTGCCGGCATCAACACGCGCGACTACGAGGAGCGCGTGCCCCTGCTGGTCGAGGCTGGCGCGGACGTGCTGTGCATCGACTCCTCCGAGGGCTACTCCGAGTGGCAGAAGCTCACCCTCGACTGGATCCGCGAGCGCTACGGCGATGCGGTCAAGGTCGGCGCGGGCAACGTCGTCGACGCGGACGGCTTCCGCTACCTCGCGGAGGCCGGCGCGGACTTCGTTAAGGTCGGCATCGGCGGCGGCTCCATCTGCATCACCCGCGAGCAGAAGGGCATCGGCCGTGGCCAGGCGTCCGCCCTCATCGACGTGTGCCGCGCGCGTGACGAGTACTTCGAGGAGACGGGCGTCTACGTCCCCGTGTGCTCCGACGGCGGCATCGTGTACGACTACCACATGACGCTCGCACTTGCCATGGGCGCTGACTTCCTCATGCTCGGCCGCTACTTCGCGCGCTTCGACGAGTCCCCGACCCGCCGCCTGAACGTGAACGGCAACTACGTGAAGGAGTACTGGGGCGAGGGCTCCGCGCGTGCCCGCAACTGGGCCCGCTACGACATGGGCGGCGCGAAGAAGCTCTCGTTCGTCGAGGGCGTCGATTCGTACGTCCCCTACGCCGGCCCGCTTAAGGACAACGTGGACCAGTCGCTCACCAAGGTCCGCTCCACGATGTGCAACTGCGGCGCGCTCACGCTCGAGGAGCTGCGCGACAAGGCCAAGATCACGCTCGTCTCGTCCACCTCGCTCGTCGAGGGCGGCGCGCACGACGTCATCCTGAAGGACTCCGACTCCAGCACGAACTTCAGGTCGTAGCGCAAACCCGCGTCTAGCCGCGGGCGCCCGACTGATGTAGCATTGACCCACCGCCAACTCATAGCGTGGCGGTGGGTTTTTGTTTGCGACTACGTCCGCGCGCGAACGATGGGGTGATGAGCATGAAGAGTTGCGGTGTGGCGGAGCGACTGGCTGCCATGAACGTGGAGTACGCTGCCGAGAAGAGCTTCTTCGGCGGCACGCGACGTCACTTTCCCAGCAGGAGCGCCTGCGTCGAGCTGATCTCGGACATACGCCGCCTGCTGTTTCCCGGCTACTTCGACAACGAGAGCGCGGCGGGGGAGAGCAACGACTACCTCACGCGCGAGCGCATCCTGCACATCGAGCGCGTGCTGCAGGGGCAGGTGCTCGAGGCGCTGCTGTTCGACGACGGCGACCTGAGCCGCGACGAGGCGGGCAAGCGCGCCTCCCACGTGGCGAACGTTTTTCTCGACAGCCTGCCCCAGGTCCTCGAGCTCCTGATGACGGACATCCAGGCGCTTTACGACGGGGATCCGGCCGCTGGCAGCCTCGAGGAGGTTCTCGTGGCCTATCCCGGCCTGTACGCCATCTTCGTGTACCGCATCGCACACGTGCTGTACGGGCTGAACGTGCCCCTTATCCCGCGACTGATGAGCGAGCACGCCCACAGCAAGACGGGGATCGACATCAATCCCGGCGCGAACATCGGCAAGTACTTCTTCATCGACCACGGCACGGGCGTCGTCATCGGCGAGACGACCGACATCGGCGACCACGTGAAGATCTACCAGGGCGTCACCCTCGGCGCGCTCTCCACCCGCAAGGGCCAGCTCCTCTCGGGAAAGAAGCGTCACCCCACGCTCGGCGACTACGTCACGGTGTACTCGAACGCGTCCATCCTGGGTGGCGAGACCGTCATCGGCAGTGGCGCCGTGATCAGCGGCTCCGCATTCGTGTGCGAGTCCGTCCCGCAGAACGCCCGAGTCATCCTGAACCAGGAGACCATCGTCCACAAGCCGGACGACGCGGAGCCTGCGTGGTGCTACGTGATCTAGGCGGCCGCTAGGCGTACGCGCGCATCAGCTGTAGGACCCGTCGTCGGACGTCGCAGGCCTGACCTCGACGGCCCGCTCGCTCTCGTATGCCATGAGGTCGATGTAGTACTGCTGGGTGTCCGTGTTCCAGTCGTCCTTCGCGTCGTACACCTTGTTCAGCTTCTCCAGCGACTTGCTCAGCGCCTCGAGCTTCGAGCGCGTCTTCGTCGCGAGCTCCATCCTCGTATCGCCGGACGCGGCCTCCTGCTTCTTGTACGCCTCGACGTAGGCGTCGGTGTCGTCCATGACCTTCTTTCCGGCCTTCGCGACCTTCTCGTCGACCTTCGCGGGGTCATACGGCGCCCTCACCGAAGCCTCCGCGGTGCCAGTCGAACCCGCACCCGGCGCGCTGACCCCTTGCGAGCACGCCCCAAGCGACAGGGCGATGGCTGCGGCCGACATGATGGCAATCGCGTTCCTAGACATGCGCTTCTCCTTTCGTAGAGCTTCCTTGCGCGCTGCGCGCAACGTCCATACCAACGAAAGCCATTCAAAAGTTGAACAGAAACCATGCGCGAGGGATCTTCTCGCGGCGGTGTGCAAATCGCCGTGCGAGCGAGGAGGCCGTGGCGCTTCGGACGCCCGGGGGCGTGCGGTGTGGCGACAACGTTTACGCCGCGTAACGCGCCGGCATGCTGCCCGGTGCGTTTCGCTATACTAGGGCGTGCTAAATTGCAGCTAGAGGTGTATTGCTAGGAGAGGAACCAAATGGCTGACAACAACGACGCCGCCGAGGGCACGTTCCCGGCGTACGACGCGCAGGCGATAGAGACCAAGTGGCAGAGGATCTGGGAGGAAGAGGACCTCTACAAGACGGACACGGACCCGGCGAAGCCGAAGAAGTACGTGCTCGAGATGTTCCCGTACCCCTCGGGCGACCTGCACATGGGCCACGCGCGCAACTACACCATCGGCGACGCGATGGCGCGCCAGGCCCGCATGCGCGGCTACGACGTGCTGCACCCCATGGGCTTCGACGCGTTCGGCCTCCCCGCCGAGAACGCGGCCATCAAGCACAACACGCAGGCGTCCAAGTGGACGCACCAGAACATCGCCCAGGCCGTCAAGACCATGAAGCGCATGGGCTTCAGCTACGACTACGACCGCATGTTCAACACCTGCGACCCCGAGTACTACAAGTGGGGCCAGTGGATGTTCATCCAGATGTGGAAGAAAGGCCTGGCGTACCGCGCCACGAGCCCCGTGAACTGGTGCCCGACGTGCAAGACCGTGCTCGCGAACGAGCAGGTCGTCGAGGGCAGGTGCTGGCGCTGCGGCTCCGTGCCCGAGAAGCGCAACCTCAGCCAGTGGTACCTCAAGATCACGGACTACGCGCAGGAGCTGCTCGACGACCTCGACAAGCTCACCGGCTGGCCGGAGAACGTGAAGGCGCAGCAGCGCAACTGGATCGGCCGCTCCGAGGGAGCCGAGATCGACTTCCGCCTCGCCGCCGAGGACGGCGTGACCCCCACGGACCGCAAGGTGACCGTGTTCACCACGCGCGCCGACACGCTGTTTGGCGTGAGCTTCATGGTTCTGCCGCCCGAGAGCGACCTCGCGGCGGAGCTCGTTGCCGGCACGAAGTACGAGGCCGACTTCAAGGCGCTGAGGGCCGCGACCGAGAAGGTCTCGGCCGTCGACCGCCAGGGCTCGGAGCGCGAGAAGCACGGCGTCTTCACCGGCCGCTACGTCATCAACCCGATCAACGGCCGTCCCGCGCCCGTGTGGGTCGCGGACTACGTCCTCATGGACTACGGCACCGGCGCCGTCATGGGCGTGCCCTGCGGCGACCAGCGCGACTTCGACTTCGCCCGCAAGTACGGCCTGGAGATCGCGCCGATCATCTGCGAGAAGGACGACCCCCTGTACGAGGAGCTCAAGGACGAGAAGGAGCTCCGCGTACGCTCCGTGGACTGGGACAAGGCCATGGTGGCCGAGGGATACCTCGTGCAGTCCGGCGAGTTCACGGGTCTGAAGGGCGGCAAGCACTCCGAGGCGGTCGACGCGATCACCGCGTGGCTGAAGGAGCACGACTGCGGCCGCCCGACGGTGCAGTTCCGCCTGCGCGACTGGCTCATCAGCCGCCAGCGCTACTGGGGCAACCCCATCCCCATGATCCACTGCGACCACTGCGGCGACGTGCCCGTTCCCGAGGACGAGCTCCCGGTCCTTCTCCCCGAGAACCTCGACCTGGGCGCCGGCGACACGCTGGCGGAGTACGCGCCGTTCTACGAGACGACGTGCCCCAAGTGCGGCCGCCCCGCGAAGCGCATCACGGACACGATGGACACGTTCACGTGCTCCAGCTGGTACTACCTGCGCTACTGCGACCCCCACAACGACGAGGCGCCGTTCTCGAAGGAGGCCGTGGACCGCTGGATGCCGGTGGACAACTACATCGGCGGCATCGAGCACGCCATCCTTCACCTGCTGTACAGCCGCTTCTGGACGAAGGTCCTGCGCGACCTTGGCATGGTCGACGTGGACGAGCCGTTCACGAACCTGCTGTGCCAGGGCATGGTGAAGGACGAGAACGGCGACACCATGAGCAAGTCCAAGGGCAACGTCGTGCCGCCCTCAAGCGTGATCGACCCGTACGGCGCTGACACCATGCGCCTGGCGATCCTGTTCGTGGCGCCGCCCGAGAAGGACTTCGACTGGGACCCCGAGGCCGTTGCCGGCGCGAACCGCTTCATAAAGCGTGCGTGGCGCGTGGTGTGGCAGCTCGTCGACGGCGCCAAGGCCGGCGAGGTGGACGTGAAGGCGCTCGACGCGGACGCGAAGGAGCTGAACCGCGTCCTGCACGAGATGGGCATCAAGTGCACGAACGACTTCGACCGTGGCCAGTTCAACACCGCGATCTCTGCGGTGATGGAGCTGACGAACGCCGCGAGCAAGTACGTGAACGACGTGGACGCCGAGAAGCGCGACGGCGCGCTGTGCCACCGCGTCGCCCACGACATCGTGACCATGCTCGCGCCGATCTGCCCGCACTGGGCGGAGGAGCTGTTCCACGAGGCGCTTGGCATGACGGGCTCCGTGTACAACGAGCCCTGGCCCGAGTTCGACGCCGCGCAGGCGAAGAGCGACACCGTCGAGATCGCCGTGCAGATCAAGGGCAAGGTGCGCGCCCGCATCAACGTCCCGGCCGACGCGAAGAAGGACGAGCTCGAGGCGGCCGCGAGGGAGGCCGTCGCCGCGCATCTCGAGGGCAAGGACATCAAGAAGGTCATCGTGGTGCCCGGAAGGCTCGTGAACATCGTCGCGCTGTAGCGCGTGTCCTGGCGCGCTGCGTCCGCGGCTGCCGCGGACGGTGACGGACGCGTCGGGGTTGCGAAGAAATTGTGTCGGCCCGACGCGTCTGGCGGGCGCGGGGCCGACGTGCTAGAGTTGCTATAGCTTAATCGTGATTGTTCGAGGAAGTGGGGTGGATCTTCTCGCCCCGCTTCCTTTCTGTATGTCGGGCCGCAGCCCGGGAAGGAGGACCCATGGCGTCCACGGATATCGAGAGGGAGCTGCTTGCCGCGCTCGAGGCGGCCGCCCCGGAGCACGGCATCGACGTGGTGGACGTCGAGGTCGTCGGCGCGTCGAAGGCGCCGGTCGTGCGCGTGAGGCTCGACCATGCGGACGAGTCGCTGCCCACGATCACGTTGGACGAGGTCACGACCCAGAGCGACTGGGTGAACGCGGTCATCGACGAGAGGGACCCGTTCCCGGGCTCTTACACGCTCGAGATATCGAGCCCCGGCCTGTCGAGGCCGCTGCGCCGCGCGCGCGACTTCGAGCGCTTCGCGGGCGAGGACGTGTCGCTGAACACGTTCGACCGCGAGGGTCGCAGGCACTACACGGGCGCGCTGAAGGGGCTCGTGGACGGCAGGGTCGTCGTGGAGTGCGACGGCGAGGAGTTCTCGTTCGGGCTTGACGACATCAAGAGCTGCAAGATAAAGCCAAGGTTCTAGGCAACGCGGCCGGCGGGCGCCGGCATTGGATTTCGAATCTTAACTCGTGAGAGGAAGCACCATGGCATCAGAGATGATGGAAGCACTTATGGCACTGTGCCAGGAGAAGCACATCGACGAGCTGTACCTGATCGACCAGCTCGAGCAGTCCCTGGCGAAGAGCTACGCCGAGGTCATGCACCTGCAGGACGGCGCGCGCGTGACGATCGACCGCGAGACGGGCAAGGTCTACGTGTACAAGCTCGTACCGAAGGAGGAGTCCTGGGACGACGAGACCGGCCTGTACACCGACTTCGACGAGGTGGACGTGACGCCGAAGGACACGAGCCGCACCGCGTACACGCACGCGAAGTCCGTCATCAACGATATAGTGCGCAACGCCGGGCGCCAGCAGATCTACGAGGAGTTCTCGAAGCGCATCGGCGACATCATCACGGGCACCGTGCTGCAGACGACGCCGGACTTCGCCATCATCAAGATCCGCGAGGGCGTCGAGGCGGAGCTGCCGTACTTCGACCAGCGCCGTTACCCGGACGAGCTGAACGAGCGCCCCGCGGGCGAGCGCTACTCCCACCACCAGCAGATCCGTGCGATCATCATCGACGTGCGCGACCCCAACAGCAACCAGCAGCCCGTGCGCGGCGAGCGCCAGCGCCCGTCCATCGTGGTGTCCCGCACCCATCCGGACCTCATCCGCAGGATGTTCGAGCTCGAGGTGCCCGAGGTCTACGACGGAGTCGTCGAGATCCGCTCCATCGCGCGCGAGGCCGGAGTCCGCTCGAAGGTGGCCGTGAGCTCGCTTGACGACCGCCTCGACCCGGTGGGCGCCTGCGTCGGCCCGAAGGGCAGCAGAGTGCGTGCCGTCGTGTCCGAGCTGCGCGGCGAGCGCGTGGACGTGGTGCTCTGGAGCGACGACCCCGCGAAGTGCGTCGCGAACGCGCTGTCCCCGGCGCGCGTCTCGCGCGTGCTGGTGGACGACGAGGGCAACTACGCCACGGTCATCGTGCCGGACGACCAGCTGTCCCTCGCCATCGGCAAGGAGGGCCAGAACGCCCGCCTGGCCGCGAGGCTCACGGGCATGCACATCGACATCAAGAACGAGTCGCTTGCGCGCAAGGTCATGAGCGAGATGCCCGAGGACGTGGACGTCGTCGCGGAGGAGGGCGAGCACCGCTGCGAGTACACCGGGCCGACCGGCATCCAGTGCCGCAACATGGCGCGCCCGGGCTCGCGCTTCTGCGGCATCCACGAGAAGCTCGCTCAGTACGCGGACTCCACCGTGTCCGACGATCCCGACTCCCTGATCTAGCTGCGAGTCGAAAGAATATGAACGTTTCCCGTCCCACTCTGGAAGGTTGGTTTTATGGCAAAGACTCGTGTGCATGATCTGGCCAAGGAATATGGAATGACGAGCAAGGAGATGCTTGGTCACCTTGCCGAGATGAAGATACCCGCTAAGTCGCCCTCGTCCACGCTCGAGGACGCGTACGTCTCCATCATCCGCAAGAAGCTGAAGCCGATCCTGGAGGCGCGCGCCGCCGAGATCGAGGCGCAGAAGCGCGCCGAGGCAGAGGCGAAGGCGAAGAAGGAGCGCGAGGAGGCCGCCAAGGCCGAAAAGGAGCGCATCGCCGCCGAGAAGCGCCGCGAGAAGGAGCGCGCCGAGGAGGAGAGGCGCCGCGCCGCCGAGGAGGCCGCGCGCAAGAAGGCCGAGGAGGAGCGCCTTGCGGAGGAGAAGCGCCGCAAGGAGGAAGAGGAGCGCAACCGCGTGCGCGACAACGCCCCGAAGTCCATCCCGTCCTTCACGAGCCTGCTCGACCAGATCGCCCAGCAGGAGGAGATCCTGAAGGAGCAGGCCGAGGAGCAGGCGAAGAAGAAGGAGGAGAGCAGGGGACCGCGCAGGGACCGCCGCGGCGAGAAGGACGCGGAGTCCCAGCACAGGAGCTCTCACAGGGCTCCCGTCGCCCCCGGTGAGATGGAGGGCGAGTCCGAGCGCTCCGGCAAGGGCCACGGCAAGGGCGGCCGCAAGGGCCAGCGCCGCGGCGGCCAGGGCGAGGACCGCTACAGCCGCATGGCCCGCGAGGCGGAGGAGTACAACCAGGTCCTGGAGGAGGCGCGCGAGGCCGTCGAGGAGGCGACGCGCGAGTCCACCGGACGCCGCAAGAAGCGCAAGGAGCGCAGGAAGAAGCAGCAGGCCGAGAAGGCTGAGGAGAAGCGCATAGAGGAGGCCATCGCAAACGACCAGGACCTGTCTCAGCTCGACATGGTCAAGGTCCCGCAGGGCTCCACCGTCGCGGAGCTCGCCGATCTTCTCGGCGTTCCCGCGAACGACATCATCAAGCGCCTGTTCCTGCTCGGCACGCCGCTCACGGTGACGGAGTCCATGTCCGACGACCTCATCGAGCTCGTCGCCGACGACCTCGGCCGCGAGATCAAGATCATGACGAAGGAGGAGGAGAACTCCTTCTCGTTCTACGACGACCCGAAGGACCTGAAGCCGCGTCCGCCCGTCGTCACGGTCATGGGCCACGTCGACCACGGCAAGACGTCGCTTCTGGACGCGATTCGCCACACCGGCGTCGCCGCGGGCGAGGCCGGCGGCATCACGCAGGCCATCGGCGCCTCGCAGGTGCAGATCAACGGTCGCACCATCACGTTCATCGACACGCCGGGTCACGAGACGTTCACCGCCATGCGTGCGCGTGGCGCGAAGGTGACGGACATCGTCATCCTGATCGTCGCCGCCGACGACGGCGTCATGCCGCAGACCATCGAGTCCATCAACCACGCGAAGGCCGCCGAGGTCCCCATCATCGTGGCAGTCAACAAGATCGACAAGCCCGGTGCCGACCCGACGCGCGTGCGTCAGGAGCTGACCGAGTACGGCATCATCCCGGAGGAGTGGGGCGGACAGAACATGTTCGTCGACATCTCCGCGAAGAAGAAGATCGGCATCGACGACCTGCTCGAGGCCGTCCTGCTCGAGGCCGACGTGCTCGAGCTGAAGGCGAACCCGGACACGTTCGCGTCCGGCAACGTCCTCGAGGCGAAGCTCGACCGCGGTCGCGGCTCCGTCGCGACGCTGCTGGTCAACCGCGGCACGTTGCGCGTGGGTGACGCGATCGTCGCGGGCATGTCCTACGGCAAGATCCGCGCCATGATCGACTCGCGCGGCAACAACGTGAAGGAGGCCAAGCCGTCGACGCCGGTCGAGGTGCTCGGCCTGCAGAGCGTCCCTATGGCCGGCGACGAGTTCCGCGTGTTCCAGGACGAGCGCGAGGCGCGCGGCCTCGCTGACGAGCGCGCCCTCAAGGCCCGCATCGAGGAGCAGAACAAGGTCAAGCACGTCACGCTCGAGAACCTGTTCGACACCATGGCCGACGCCGAGGTGAAGGAGCTCAACCTCATCATCAAGGCCGACGTTCAGGGCTCGATCGAGGCCCTTCAGGACTCGCTGGACAAGATGGACCAGTCCGAGGTGCGCATCAACACGATCCACTCCGCCGTCGGTGCCATCACGGAGACCGACGTCACCTTGGCGGACGCCTCGAACGCGATCATCATCGGCTTCGGCGTGCGTCCGGACGCCAAGGCGAAGACCGCTGCGGAGCGCGACGGCGTCGAGATCCGTACCTACAGCGTCATCTACAAGGCCATCGAGGACATCGACGCCGCCCGCATCGGCATGCTCAAGCCGACGGAGCAGGAGGTCCAGACCGCGACCATTGAGGTCCGCAACACGTTCAAGGTGCCGAAGGTCGGCATCGCCGCGGGCTGCATGGTCCAGGACGGCGAGGTCTCGCGTGACGACCTCTGCAGGCTCGTCCGCGACGGCATCGTCGTGTACGAGGGCAAGCTCGCGTCGCTGCGCCGCTACAAGGACGACGTGAAGTCCGTCAAGGCCGGCTTCGAGTGCGGCATCGGCCTCGAGAACTTCCAGGACATCCACGTGGGCGACGTCATCGAGTCCTACCGCATCGAGGAAGTAGCACGTACGGAGTAGAGACATGAAGCAGAACCAGAATTCCCGACGCACGAACAACCTCGCGCGCGAGAAGCTCGCCAACATCCTCCTGTTCGAGGTTTCCGACCCCGACCTCGCGCTCGTGACCCTCACGGGCGTGGAGGTCTCGGTCGACAAGTCCGTGCTGAAGGCCTACGTCAGCTGCGACCGCGACCGCTACGAGTCCGTGGCGGCCGCCCTCCAGCGGGCGAAGGGACGAATTCGCAGCCTCTTGGGCCACGCCCTGGGCTGGCGGGTGACGCCGGAGCTCATCTTCCAGATCGACACCACGGCGGACGAGGCCGAGCGCATCGCCATCGCGCTCGAGAACGTTCCGCCCACGCTCTCGGTCGAGAAGGACGAGAACGGCTATCCCCTAGGCGAGGCGCCCGCGGGCGACGAGGAGAGAGGCGAGTAGCCCGGCCATGGGTCTTAGCAAGAACCCCGAGCAGGAGGCGCGCTTCGCGGAGATAGCGCGACTCATAGAGAAGAGCTCGACCATCGCGATCTGCGCGCATACCAATCCCGACGGCGACGCCCTGGGATCCACCCTGGGGCTCGCCCGGGTCATTGGCATGCGCTGGCCCGAGAAGCGCGTCTGCGGACTGCTGGCGGATGCGGGCGACGTGCCCAGGATCTACTCGTACCTCCCGGGCAGCGCAGGACTCGTCCGCGCATGCGACTACGAGGGCGACCCCGACCTGTTCGTCAGCGTCGACCTCTCCGTCGCCCACAGGCTGAACGACGCGGAGCCCGTGATGCGCAGGTCTGCCCGCACGGCGATCATCGACCACCACCCGTGCGAGGAGCCGTACGCCGATGCGAGCCTCATCCGCCCGAGCGCGGCCGCCACGGGCGTGCTCGTCGCGGAGTTCGCCCTGTATCTCGGCGTCGAGATCACGAGCGACGTCGCGCGATGCCTGTACTGCGCCATCGCGACGGACACCGGCCGCTTCCAGTACCAGAACGCGGACCCGGAGGCGTTCTCCGTCGCGTCGCTGCTCGTGGACTGCGGCGCGTCGCCGTCAGAGCTCTCGCTCAACGTGTACCAGAACTTCAGCCTGTCGTTCCTGCACCTCGAGGCGCTCGTGATGGGCCGCATCACGAGCTTCGCGGGCGGAAAGATCACGTACAGCTACGCCACGTCAGCGGACCTGGAGCGCACGGGCGCGAGCCTGGACGAGTGCGACGGCCTCGTGGACGTCGTGCGCAGCGTGTCCGGCTCTGAGGTCGCGCTGTTCCTGAAGGAGGTGCCCGGCGGCAAGGTGCGCGGAAACATCCGCTCGAAGACGGACAAGGACGTCTCGCAGATCGCGAGGCTCCTCGGGGGCGGCGGTCACAAGGCCGCTGCCGGGTTCACGTTCGACGGCGACATAGACCAGGCGCTCGCGGCGGTGCTGCCGCCGCTGCGCTCGTTGTTCGAGTACGTCGACCCGGACGGCACCATCATCGGAGAGCGGCTGGACCCCCGGCTGATCGAGGCTGACCGCGCGGCGCGCAGGGGCGCGCAGGCTGGAAGCGGTGAGTAGTTGAAGCGAGGACAAAGCGGCATAAACTGCCTGCTGGCCATAGACAAGCCGGTGGGCCTGAGCAGTCATGACGTGGTGAACCACGTGCGCAGGGCGCTGGGCGAGAAGCGCGTCGGCCATGCCGGCACGCTGGACCCGCTCGCGTCCGGCGTGCTCGTCGTGGGCGTGGGCCAGGGCACGCGGCTCATGGGCCTGCTGACGGCGGACACGAAGTCCTACGTCGCGCGCATCGCGTTCGGCACGCAGACCGCCACGGACGATGCCGAGGGCGAGGCCGTGCTGCGCAGGGATCCGCCGGCGGACGTCCTCTCGCGCGAGTTCGCGGCCGGCGTCGTGGCCGGGCTCGAGGGTGAGCAGGACCAGGTGCCGCCGTCCTTCTCGGCCATATCGGTCGGGGGCGTCAGGGCGTACGAACGCGCGCGCAAGGGCCAGGAGGTCGAGCTGAAGAGCCGGCACGTGACGATCCTGAGCTCGGTGCTTCTGGACGTGGTCGCGGAGGGGCCGGACGGCCAGCCGTGCTGGGACTGCGCGTTCACCGTGTCGAAGGGCACGTACGTGCGCAGCATCGCGCGCGACCTGGGCGCCTCGCTCGGGAGCGCCGCGCACCTGGTGGAGCTGCGGCGCACGGCGTCCGGGGGTATCGGCCTCGCGGACTGCATCGCCCTGGAAGAGCTCGAGCGGCGCGGCGCGGGGGCGCTTGCGGAGTGCGCGCTCGACCCCGTGCGGAAGCTGGGGCTTCCCGCGCGCGAGCTCACGGTGGACGAGCTTGCGTACGTGCGCTGCGGCAAGCGCGTGACGTGCACGGACGCGGGGCTGCCCGAGGGCGGCCGCGTGTGCCTCACGTTTGGCGACGCACTGGTGGGCATATGGGAGCGCGAGGGCGAGCGGCTTCGCTGCCAGATAAACTTCCCCTCCGGCATCACGGGGGTGGCGCGGTGAGCGAGGAGGTCCTGGGCCAAGAGCTGCCGCTTGACGAAGAGTCGCTCGTCGGCCTGGTGCGCGACGGCCTGTTTATGCGCCGCGGGGCGTACGTGCGCCGCGACGTGCGGCATGGGACGGCCTACGTGCGCCAGGGCGTGGAGCTGCCCGCGGGGTGCGACGCCGTCGTCTCCATCGGCGCGTTCGACGGGCTGCATGCCGGGCACCGCGCGCTCATCGCGGCGGCGCGGCGCGAGGCGGACGAGCGGGGCCTGCCGTGCGTGGTCGTGACGTTCGACCCGGACCCGGACGTGCTGCTGGTGGGAGAGGAGCCGTCCACCAGGCTCCTTGCCACGGCGGACAGGGTGCGCGCCATCGAGTCCCTGGGCGCGGATGCCGTCGTGGTGCTGCGCTTTGACGAGGAGCTTGAGCAGACCGGCTACCAGGACTTCGTCACGCAGGTGCTTGGCGGGACCGTTCGCCCGGCCTCAATACACGTCGGCACCAACTTCAGGGTCGGCGCCGGAGGCAGGGGGGACGTGCGCGCGCTCGCGGCGTTCTGTGACGGCCTGGGTTGCGCCGTGCACGGCCACGACCTTGTGGCCCAGGGCGGAAGCCCGGTCTCCAGCACCAGGATCCGCGGCCTCCTGCACGAGGGCGCGGTGGGGGACGCCGCCGGGCTCCTCGGGCGCCTGCACTTCGTGCGCGGCACCGTGGAGCACGGCCGCGGCGAGGGCACCGCGTTTGGCTTCCCGACGGCGAACGTGCGCACTTCTTCCGTGGACTGCATGCCAAGGGCGGGCGTGTACGCGTGCGTGGTGTGCGACGGGAGGACGGCTTGGCCGGCGGCGGTCAACGTGGGGAAGCCGCCCACGTTCAGCGCGCCAGAGGACAACTTCCTCGAGGCGAACCTCGTGGGGTTTGCCGGCGACCTGTACGGAAGCGAGGTGAGCGTCCTCTTCGCGCGGTGGCTGCGCGCCTCCAGGCCCTTCGATTCGACCGAGGAGCTGGAGCGTGTGGTTCTTGGCAACATAGACTGGGTACGAACTAACCTAGGCTCTTGCGGAGTGGGGGTGGACGCTTGATAACGGACGAGGACAAGGAGTGCGTGCGGCAGGCGACGGACATCCTGCAGCTCGTGGGCGAGACCGTGGAGCTGAAGCGCCGCGGCGCGGACTATTGGGGCTGCTGCCCGTTCCACCACGAGAAGAGCCCGTCGTTCCACGTGAACCCCACCACGGGGCTGTGGAAGTGCTTTGGCTGCGGCGCCGGGGGAGACGTGTTCGCCTACGTCATGAAGCGCGAGAGCCTGGACTTTCCCGACTCCATACGCTACCTGGCCGACAAGGCGGGCATCGAGCTTACGGAGGAGCGCGGCGCCGCCCGCAAGGGGCCGCGGCGCAACCGCCTGATAGAGTGCCTGACCGAGGCGGAGCGGTTCTACAACACCATGCTGCTGCGCGGCCGCGGCGAGGGGCCGGACGCCGGGCGCGCCTACCTGGCCGGCCGAGGCTTTGGCTCGGACGTGTGCCGCCGCTGGGGCCTGGGGTTCGCGGCCGGGCGCCAGACGCTCGTGGAGCACCTGCGCAAGCTCGGCTTCTCCATGCAGGAGATCCTGGCTTCGGACCTGGCGCTGCGGGGGCAGGGCGGAAGGCTCCGCGACAGGTTCTTCGATCGCGTGATGTTTCCCATCCACGACGAGCAGGGCCGCACCATAGCGTTTGGCGGCAGGGTCATGGGCGACGCGAAGCCCAAGTACCTCAACACCAAGGAGACCGCGGTCTTCTCGAAGCGCAAGCACCTGTTCGCGTTCGACCGCGCGAAGGAGTCCATGGCCGCCACGGGCACGTGCATCGTGTGCGAGGGCTACACGGACGTCATAGCGATGCACGAGGCAGGGTTCGCAAACACGGTGGCCACGCTGGGCACCGCGCTCACGATGGACCACGTGAAGCTGATAGAGCGCTTCGCGAAGCGGCGCATCATCTGCATGTTCGACGGCGACGAGGCCGGGCAGCGCGCCGCGGAGCGCGCCGTGCAGTACATCGACAAGACGAGCGTCGAGATGCTGTGCGTGGTGCTGCCGGACAACCTGGACCCGATGGAGTTCCTCTCCGCCCGGGGCGCGGACGCGCTTCGGCCCATCCTGGAGGCGGCCCAGCCGCTCATGGACTTCGTGTTTGGCAAGCGGCTCGCCGGCTACGACCTCTCCGTCCCCGGAAAGCGCGTCGCGGCGCTGAACGACATGGCGGGCGTCCTTGCGACCCTGGGCGACAGCATGCTGCTGGACGGCTACGCGCTGCAGCTGGGCGACATGCTGGGGTTCGACGTGGCGCGGGTGAAGCAGGTCATTCGCGAGCGTGCCGCCACGGAGCGCCGCAAGGCCGGCCAGCGCGACGGGGGAGGGCGCGCGGATGGGCGCCGGCAGCCGGCAGGCGCGTCGTCGCGCGACGTGCCGCCGTACGACGCGCCCAACTACCAAGAGGACGGCGGCTATGGCAGCGGCTACGACGACGGCGAGTACGATGCCTACGACGGCCCATACGCGCCCGCGGACGGAGGCGCCGGGCGAGAAGGGCAGGGCGTCTCGACCGCGGCGCTCTCGAACGACGAGAGGATGCAGTCGGCCGCGGAGCGCGAGCTTCTCGCCATGATCGCCTCGCACCCGGACGTGATGCGCGGCCACGGGGAGCGCATCGCCACGTTCACGTGGTCCGACTCGCGCTACGAGGCCATGGCGTGGGCCATGCTCGCGACCCCCGCGGGCACGCCGCCCGCGGACGTGGTGCGCGCGGCGGCGGGCGTCGTGGCCGAGGCCCCGCAGATACTTGCGGGCGGCAGGCTCGAGGTCACGTCGCGCATGCCCGCCGACCAGCGGGCGAACTTCCTGCTCGACGTCGTGGAGCTGTGGAGCAAGCGCCGCGAGGTGCGCGAGATAAAGGCAAGGCTGCGCCTGTCGTCGTCCACGGTGCCCGACGAGGGGCAGATAGAGCTCTTCAGGAGGGCGACGGAGCTCCAAAAGCGTATTAATGAGCTGTCAAATAGCGTTTCTGCCGTTGTGTAGGCGGCATTTTTGGGTAAACTCCCTATCGCATCTGCGTAGAAAGGAAATACGTGGCTAACAACAAGGCTACCGCCGAGGGCTCCTCGCAGCTGTCTGACGAGCTTGACGGCATCGTCCAGAAGCTCGTGAAGCAGGCGTCCGGCTCCAACAACAGCATCACCGAGGACGACATCCAGCTGGCCATCGCCGAGGTGGACGTGGACGACGACGAGCTTTCGGACATGTACGACGCCATCCGCGCCAAGGGAGTCGACATCGCGAACGCGGAGGACGGCGGCTCCGCCGTGGGTGAGTCCGACGACCTCGACGACGAGGACGACGAGGACGAGCTCGAGGACGGGAGCGAGCTCGACGAGGAGGACGAGGAGCTGGCGGAGGCCCGCAAGGAGGCCCGCGCCGCAAGCGAGATCCTGCGCTCCTCCACCCCTAAGAGCAAGATTCGCAAGCGCTCTTCCAGGGCGCGCTCGCGCCGCACGGACAGCTCGACCGTGATGCTGACCGGCGACCCGGTGCGCATGTACCTGAAGGAGATCGGCAAGGTAGACCTGCTGACCGCCCAGGAGGAGGTCAACCTCGCCATGAAGATCGAGGCCGGCACCGAGGCCTCCAAGAAGCTCGAGGCCGCGGAGAACGGCGAGATCGAGCTCACCCGCGCCGAGCAGCGCCGTCTCATGCGCATCGAGCAGGTGGGCCTCGAGGCCAAGCAGTCGCTCATCAGCGCCAACCTCCGCCTCACGGTCTCCATCGCCAAGCGCTACGTCGGCCGCGGCATGCTGTTCCTCGACCTCATCCAGGAGGGCAACCTCGGCCTCATCCGCGCGGTCGAGAAGTTCGACTACACGAAGGGCTTCAAGTTCTCCACCTATGCCACGTGGTGGATCCGCCAGGCAATCACCCGCGCCATCGCGGACCAGGCGCGCACCATCCGCATCCCCGTCCACATGGTCGAGACCATCAACAAGCTCGTCCGTGTGCAGAGGCAGCTTCTGCAGGACCTCGGACGCGACCCCACCCCCGAGGAGATCGGCGCGGAGATGGGCATCTCCGCGGACCGCGTGCGCGAGATCCAGAAGATCAGCCAGGAGCCTGTCTCGCTCGAGACGCCAATCGGCGAGGAGGAGGACTCCCAGCTCGGCGACTTCATCGAGGACTCCACGGCCGTCGCGCCTCCGGAGGCCGCGAGCGACTCCATGCTTCGCGAACAGCTTGAGCAGGTGCTTGACAGCCTCGCGGACCGCGAGCGCAAGGTCATCAAGTTCCGCTTTGGCCTCGAGGACGGGCATCCCCGCACGCTCGAGGAGGTCGGCCGCGAGTTTGGCGTAACGCGCGAGCGCATCCGCCAGATCGAGAGCAAGACGCTGGCAAAGCTGCGCCACCCGTCGCGCTCCGGCCGCCTGAAGGACTATATCGAGGACTAGCGTCTGTGCGCCGACCACATGCGTCATCAGGCGAGAAGGACCCGCTCCCATGCACGGGGGCGGGTCCTTCTCTGCATTGGGCTCGTGCCTTGCGACGATGGCGCGGCTACGCCAGCCTGCGCAAGGAATGTGCCGGCGCAGACGCTAGAACGCGAGGTCCTCGACCATCATCGGCTCGGTCTGGTAGCGCAGCGGCCCAAGCTCGTCCACCGTGTGGTAGCCGGACGGCGCGGCGAGCACGGTCGGGATGCGCTGGACGATGGTGGCGCAGGTGTGCTCGACCGTCGCGGGCTTGTCCACGTGGAACGTCGTATCGGGCTCGCCAGAGATCTTCCAGTAGCAGAGGTCGCCGTCGTCCGGTCCGTACACCTTGCCGATCTGGGACGTGACGATGTCGATGCCCTGGTAGGTCTTGGTGGTGACGCGGGTGTTCATGCCAAGCACCTTGCCTGCCTCGACGATCCCGCCCATGGTGTCGGAGTACGTGTCCTTCTCCGCGACGTAGGGCACGTTCTCCTGGATGATCTGCGAGACCGTGAGGCCAAGCTCCTGCGCGAGGGCCTCGTTCGAGTTCCACACGTAGGAGGGCACGATCTCCTCGGGGTGGGCGAGGGTCTTCTCGAACTCGTCGGGCGTGAGGCCGACGCCGTGCGCCTTCGCGAGAGCCATGCCGTACTCGTCCACGTTGTACGAGACGGAGCCCTCTATCTTGTCGATGCGGTTCACGGCGCCGACGATGAGCCCGACGATGCGAACCCAGAACACGTCCTCCATGCCGGCGCCGAGCATCGTGGCGCCGTTTTCCCGTGCGATGGCGTCCAGGCGGTTCGTGGTGGCAGAGGAGGTGGTCCAGGGGAACGTCGCCTCCTCGCAGGTCGTCACGACGTTGATGCCGCGGGACAGGCACTTCTCGGCCATGGGGGCGATGTCGTCCACCAGGCTGAAGAGCGTCAGGATCGCGATGTCGGGGGCGCATCCGTCGAGGACGGCGTCCGCGTCGTCCGATATCTTCACGCCGAGCTTGACGGGAAGCCCTGCGAAGTCTCCCGCGTCCATGCCGATGACGGCGGGGTTCGTGTCGATGGCGCCCACAAGCTGCGCGCCATGCTCGTGCAGGTAGCGAATGGTATACTTCGCCATCTTTCCGCAACCGTACTGTACGACCCTGATTGGCCTGCGACCCATAGCAAACCTCCTCGGACGTGCCGCCTGCCGGGTGCCGGCGGATTGACGCACCTGTGCGCTTGTGTGTGTTATACCGCATTAACCTGCGGATATGTTGGTCCGCTTTTTACAATTCGCGCGGCGGCGCACTGGTTGGCGGGCGCGCGTCCACGACTTCGAGGATGCGGACGCGCGCCCGCCGGCGCGTTTGTGTAGGCTCTTTGACGCAAAAAAAACCGCGATTCTTGCTTGCACGAGACAAGATGTCTGTTATAGTTTCTACCGCACTAAGACATTCCCCGGTGGCGCAGTGGTAGCGCAGCTGACTGTTAATCAGCGTGTCGCAGGTTCGAACCCTGCCCGGGGAGCCAGCAGATCAGAGGCCGGAAGAGAAGATCTTCCGGCCTTTCTTGTTGTCTGGCCCTTCTCGCCTGCGCCTTGCCGATTTGGAGTCTCCGCTCTTTGTATGGCGGGGACATGGCTGTGCTAGCATTTTCCTGTCATGCAGACAAACGTTTTCGGAGGCAAATTGAACGCCGAGAAGAATACCGGGGCAGTCTCTGCAAAGGACGCGTGGTACCCACCGTCAAAGCGCGACTGGTTCATCCTGAGGCAGCTCGTCTCCAAGGACTTCAAGCTCAAGTATCGAAGGAGCACGCTCGGCGTCGTGTGGAGCGTGCTGAACCCGCTGCTCATGATGCTCGTCATGGCGGCCGTGTTTGGCTCGTTCATGCGCTACAACGACCCGTCGCTCGGTAACTATGCGGTCTACCTCATCCTGGGCAACACCGCGTTCCAGCTCATGAGCGACGCGACGAGCCAGGGCATGTGCTCCATCATCTGGGCGTCGTCGCTGCTGAAGAAGGTCAAGATCAACCGCTACGTCTTCCCCGTGCAGAAGGTGCTGTTTGCCGGCGTCAACTACGGCTTCTCGCTCATCGCGATCGCGCTCGTCATGATCGTGGAGCGCGTGCCGCTCACGTGGACCGCGGTGCTCATGCCGTTCGCGCTGCTCACGCTTGTGGCGTTCTGCATCGGCCTCTCGCTTCTGCTCTCCGCGCTCTCCGTGTTCTTCCGCGACGTGATTCACCTGTGGAGCGTCGTGCTCACGGCGTGGACCTACGCCACCCCGCTCTTCTACCCCTTCAAGATCCTGCCGCACTGGATGCAGGTGGCCGAGAAGTTCAACCCCATGTACATCTACATCACCTACATCCGCGACGTCATCCTGTACCACACGGTCCCCTCCGTCGGCATGCACGTCGCGTGCCTGGGGTTCGCCCTGGTGGCGCTTGGCATCGGCTACGCCGTGTTCCACAAGAACGAGCACAAGTTCATCCTCTACATCTAGTCCCCGTCAGATCGGTGCAAACTATGGCAAAGCCAATCCTCACGCGTCCCAGCATCCCGCCCGAGGATGCGGAGACCGTCATCGACGTCGATGACGTCTCCATGGTCTTCAACATCGCCTCCGAGCAGTTCAACTCCCTCAAGGAGTACTTCATCGCGCTTGCTCGCCACGAGCTCAAGTTCAAGGAGTTCCGCGCGCTCAACCACATCAACTTCAAGGTCAAGCGCGGCGAGGCGTTCGGCCTCGTCGGCACCAACGGCTCCGGCAAGTCCACCATGCTCAAGATCATCGCGGGCGTGCTCGAGGCGTCGGAGGGCACGTGCGCGGTGCGTGGCACCATAGCCCCGCTCATCGAGCTCGGCGCCGGCTTCGACATGGAGCTGACCGCGAAGGAGAACATCTACCTGAACGGCGCCCTCCTGGGTTACCGCAAGGAGTTCATAGACGAGCACTTCCAGGATATCGTCGACTTCGCAGAGCTGCAGAACTTCATGGACATGCCGCTCAAGAACTACTCGTCCGGCATGGTGGCGCGCATTGCCTTCGCCATCGCCACGATCACGGAGCCTGACATCCTCATCGTCGACGAGACGCTCTCAGTTGGCGACTTCCTGTTCCAGCAGAAGTGCGAGCGCCGCATCAAGGAGCTCGTCGACGCCGACGACGTCACCGTCCTTCTCGTCAGCCACAACATCGACCAGGTCGAGCGCCTGTGCGACCGCGTCTGTTGGATAGAGAAGGGCCAGGAGCGCATGGTCGGCCCAACCGACGAGGTGTGCGCTGCGTACAAGAGCCTCGGGAACTAGGGGGGCGCCATGCCGTCGGCTTCCGTCCTCGTACCCATCTACAACGTCGAGAGGTACCTTCCGGCATGCCTGGAGTCGCTCCGCGCGCAGGAGGGGGACTACGAGTTCCTCTGCCTGGACGACGGCTCGACCGACGGCTCCGCGGGAATCGCGGCGGAGTTCGCCGAGAAGGACGGGCGCTTCCGGCTGATACGCAAGGCGAACTCCGGCTACGGTGACACGCTGAACCGCGGCCTCGAGGAGGCCCGCGGAAAGTACGTGGGCATCCTGGAGTCCGATGACGTCATGTACCCGGATGCGCTCGAGACACTGCTTCGTGCCGCGAAGGGTGCCAGGGCCGACCTCGCAAAGGGCACGTACTCGCTCTGGTGGTCCGCGGACGGCCGCGACGTGGTGCAGCACGAGGTCCCGCAGCAGCTGCTGGGCAAGGTGGTGCGTCCGCGCGAGCACGACTTCTGCTACCTGCTGAAGCCGACGGACTGGAGCTGCCTGTACCGCGCGGAGTGGCTCTCTCGCGAGGGCATTCGCTTCCTGCCCACGCCGGGCGCGGCGTTCCAGGACACGTCGTTCATGTTCAAGGCGCTCTGCTCAACGGACCGGGCGGTGTTTCTGGACGTGCCCGTGGTCCACTACCGCCAGGACAACGAGGGATCTTCCATCAACTCGGAAAGCAAGGCGTACGCGGTCTGCGGCGAGTACGACGAGATAGAGCACTGGCTCGCCCTGCACGCGGACGACGCCTTCGCCGACAGGATGCGCCTGGGCTTCCAGGTGTCGAAGCTGAACGCGTACCTGTGGAACCTCGACCGCCTGAAGGATGACCTCGCGCCGGAGTTCGCGCACCGCATCGCGAGCGAGTTCTCTGCGTACGCGAGCAGGGGAGAGATCGACTGGCCCGCCTGGGACGCGTGGAAGGCCACGAACCTGAGGGCGGTCCTTCGCGACCCGGACCACTACCTCGCCGTCAGGAGCCGCTACCACGGGCCGGGCGCCGCGGCCAAGGCCCGCTTCGCGCTGCACCTCGCGGGGCCAGCCGGCCTCGCCCAGGCGCTCGGCGGCAGGAGGGGATAGCCATGCCGCGCATGTCCATCGTGATTCCCGTGTACAACGCGGAGCGCTACCTTAGGGCGTGCCTCGCGTCCGTGCTAAGACAGACCATGCGCGACCTCGAGGTCGTCTGCGTCGACGACGGCTCCACGGACGATTCGCCGCGCATCCTGGACGAGTGCGCGGCGCGCGACGATCGCCTGCGCGTCATCCACCAGAGAAACGCCGGTGCCGGCGCCGCGCGCAACGCCGGCATGGACCGGGCCACGGGGGACGTCCTTCTCTGCGTGGACGCGGACGACACGCTCGCGCCCGACGCGTGCGAGGTCGTTTCGGACTCCTTTGCGCGCACGGGTTGCGAGGTCATGTGCTTCGGCTTCACGTGCGTGCCGGCCGATCGCACGCCGGCGGCCATCGCAAACCGGCTCCGCCCGCGCGACGCGCTCATCGAGGGCTTCCATCCCGAGGTGCTCTTCACCGAGAACGTCAGGCCCTTCTCGTGGCGGTGCGCCCTCTCGCGCGAGTTCTGCGAGCGCGTCGGCGCGCGCTACGACGAGGCGCTCACGCTCGGCGACGACCAGTACTTCCTGTTCTACGTGTACCCGCGAGCGCGGAGGATCCTGCTCTGCTCCAGGCAGCTGTACGCGTACCGCATGACCGACGCGTCCATGATGCACGCCGCGTCCGCGAGCGGGGCGAGCCTCGCGAAGAAGCTCTCCAGGCACCGCGACGCCGTGGCGGCGATACTTTCGGACTGGAAGTTGAGCGGGTGGCAGGGCGTGTGCGCGGGGCGCATGCTCGACTGGGACGTGGACCTCGTGCTCCTGGACGCAAGCGCGCTTCCCGAGGCGGAGCAGACGAAGTTCTGGAGCGACTACCTGGGCGTGCTCGCGGACTACTTTGGAGAAGAGCGGCTGCGCGGCGCCGGCGGCGCCGCCGGCGCGGTGCTTCGCGACGTGAGGGGCCGCCTTTCGGGCTCTCGCGCGGGCGCCTGCGTGCGCAGGGGCACCGTCGCCGCGTTCTACCTGCGGCAGCGCGGGCTCGTCAACTGCGTGCGCCGCGTGGTGAGGTCGCGCTTCTAGGCGTTCCTTACGTTCCTTCGGACGCGCGTTTCGTGTGCGGGTAAATTAGTCGTTGCGTTGGAAGGAATTCCGCGTATATTGAATGCAACCCTTTAAGCACGGTGCGAGACGCCGGCAAGGAACATATGCCCTGCGGGGCCGTGAACGCCTTCCTGACGCCTGTGTACCGTGTACCAAAGGGACATTGGCGTCTTTTTTTTGGAAGGAGTGCCATGGCTGAGAACAAGCCAAAGGCGGTCATCATGGATGGCCAGGCGATGGAGAGGGCCATCACCCGCATCGCCCACGAGATCGTCGAGCACAACGAGGGCTCCGACGACATCGCGCTCGTCGGCATCATCCGCCGCGGAGAAACGCTTGCGACGAGGCTCGCGGACGCGATCGAGGCCATAGAGGGCAACAGGCCGAAGGTCGGCTCCCTCGACATCAGCTTCTATCGCGACGACTTCATGCGCAACGTCGCCCCCGTGCTGCACGGCACCAACATCCCCTTCAACATCGACGGCGCGAACATCGTCCTGGTGGACGACGTGCTGTACACGGGCCGCACCGTGCGCGCCGCGCTGAACGCCCTCACGGACTACGGTCGCCCCAAGACGGTCCAGCTGGCGGTCATGGTGGACCGCGGCCACCGCGAGCTGCCCATCCGCGCCGACTACGTTGGCAAGAACGTACCGTCCTCGCACGAGGAGGACGTGCGCGTGTGCATAGAGCCTCTCGACGAGCGCAACTCCGTCGAGATCTGGGACATCAACGTCGAAAAGAAAGCTGGAGGTGCGAACTAGATGCTATCCGTCAAGAACCTCATCGACACGTACAGCCTGACCGCCGATGACATTACGCAGATCCTTGACACGGCGGCCGCGTTCGAGTCCGTCAACAATGGCCGCGTGATCAAGAAGGTGCCGGCGCTGCGCGGACGCACGATCGTGAACCTGTTCCTGGAGCCGTCCACGCGCACGAAGAGCTCGTTCGAGCTGGCCGAGAAGCGCCTGTCCGCGGACTCGCTGTCCATGGGCGGCAGCACGTCCTCCGTCGTGAAGGGCGAGAGCCTGGCGGACACCATCCAGACCATCGACGCCATGAACGTCGACATGTTCATCTGCCGCGCGAGGCTCGCCGGCACCCCGCAGAAGATCACCGAGAACACCGACGCCGTGGTCATCAACGCGGGAGACGGCAAGCACCAGCACCCGACGCAGGCCATGCTCGACCTGTACACCATCCGCAAGCACTTCGGCCACCTCGACGGCCTGAAGGTCGCCATCGTGGGCGACCTCGCTCACAGCCGCGTGTGCGGCTCGCTCGCCCCCGCGCTCAAGACCATGGGCGCCGAGGTCACGCTCGTGGGGCCCCCGACGTTCCAGGTGGACGACCCCGACTGGTTCGGCTGCCCGCAGACGTGGAGCCTCGACGAGGTCATCGACTCCGTCGACGTCGTGTACATGCTCCGCGTCCAGCTGGAGCGCATGGAGGGCGCGACGATCCCGTCCCGTCGCGAGTACAACCGCCTGTACGGCCTCGACATGAAGCGCGTCAGCCGCATGAAGGACAACGCGATCATCTGCCACCCCGGCCCCATGAACCGCGGCATGGAGATCAACGCGGACGTCGCGGACTGCGCGCGCTCCAGGATTCTTGACCAGGTCAACGCCGGTGTCCTCACCCGCATGGCCGAGATGTACCTGCTTCTGGGAGGAGAGAACAATGGCATTTCTGCTTAAGGGCGCACACGCCGTCGACCCGCAGATCGGACTCGACGAGGTAGTCGACGTCCTTCTCGACGGAAAGGAGATCGTCGAGGTGGGCCATGACCTGGAGGCCCCCGAGGGCGCCGAGGTCATCGATGCCGCGGGCAAGTACCTGGTTCCCGGCCTCGTCGACATGCACGTGCACTTCCGCGACCCCGGCTTCGAGTACAAGGAGACCATCGAGACCGGCTCTCGCGCGGCGACGCACGGCGGCTTCACGGACGTGGCGACCATGCCGAACACCGACCCCGTGACCGACACGGGCACGGGCGTCCGCTACCAGATCGACCGCGGCCGCGCGGCCGGGCTCTGCCACATCCGCCCGATCGGCGCGCTCACCCGCGGCGAGAAGGGCGAGGCCCTCGCGGAGATCGGCGACATGGTGCTCGAGGGCGCCTGCGCCTTCAGCGACGACGGCCACGGCGTGCAGGGCGCCGGCATGATGCGCACCTGCATGGGCTACGTGTCGCAGTTCGACCGCGTCGCGATCGCGCACTGCGAGGACGAGTCCCTCACGGCCCACGGCGTCATCAACGAGGGCAAGGCCTCCACGCGCCTCGGCATGTTCGGCTGGCCGGCGCTGGGCGAGGAGCTCGAGATCTACCGCGACATCGAGCTCTGCCGACTCACCGGCTGCCCGCTGCACATCGCGCACATCTCCACCGAGAAGGGCCTGGACCTGGTGAGGGCCGCGAAGGCCGAGGGGCTGCCCGTCACGTGCGAGGTCACCCCGCACCACCTGTTCCTGAACGAGGACGACATCGACAGCACCTACAACACCAACCTGAAGATGAACCCGCCGCTGCGCCTGAAGAGCGACATGCTCGCCCTGCGCAAGGGCATCGTCGACGGCTCGATCGACTGCCTCGTGACGGACCACGCGCCCCACGCCCAGCACGAGAAGGACTGCGAGTGGGAGATCGCGTTCTTCGGGACCATCGGCCTCGAGACCTCGCTTCCCCTCATGCTCACGAACATGGTCCGCACCGGCGAGATCAGCTGGAGCAGGCTCGTCGAGGTCATGGCCGTCAACCCGCGCCGCGTGCTCAGGCTCGCAGATGTGAAGATCGAGAAGGGCTCCAAGGCCGACCTCACGCTGATCGACCCCGAGAAGGAGATCACCGTGACCGAGGACTACTTCGAGAGCAAGTCCAAGAACTCCGCCTTCCTGGGCGAGACGCTCATGGGCGTCGCCTCGGACGTCTTCGTCGACGGCAAGCGCACGCTCGCCAACGGCGTGGTGGCCCAGTAACGCACTATCATGGTGGCGCGGGGCGCTGGGCCTCGCGCCACCATTCTCTTGAAAGGAGGCCGCCGTGCAGCCAAGTGCCAAGGTGCACCTGTACGACTTCCGCGTGCGTTCGAACGAGGCCGTGGGCAGGGACGTCTTCCGCATGGTGATGGAGTCGCCAAGGCTCGCGGGCGAGCTCGCGCCCGGCCAGTTCATGAACATCGCGGTGCCGGGCGACGCGTCGCACATCGTGAGGATTCCGCTGTCGTTTTCGGCCGCGGACGCGGACGCCGGTACGATAGAGCTCGTGTACGCCGTGGTCGGCGAGGGCACGCGGCGTCTGTCTAGGATGGGCGCGGGCTCTGGCTCGACCGTCGTGGGCCCGTGCGGCAACGGCTGGCGCGTGGCGCCGGGCGGCCGGGCGCTTGCCGTGGCCGGCGGCGTCGGCGCGCCCCCCGTCATTGCGGCGGCGCGCTCGCTCGTGGCGGCCGGGCGCGACGTGGACGTCATCCTCGGCGTGCAGACGAAGGACCGCCTCTGGGGCGAGAAGGACGCGCGCGACCTCGGCGCGAGCGACGTCGTGGTCACGACCGACGACGGCTCGTACGGCCGGAGGGGCTTCACGACCCAGGCGATGGAAGACCTTCTCGCCCAGCGAGACTACGACCTAGTGGTGACGTGCGGCCCGTCCGTCATGATGGCCGGGGTAGCCCGGCTGGCCGAGGCCGCGCACGTGGCGTGCCAGGCGTCGCTCGAGCGGATGATGACCTGCGGCTTCGGCGCGTGCAGCACGTGCAACGTCGCCATGCGCGCCGGCGGCTACAAGTCGTGCTGCATGGACGGTCCGGTGTTCGACGCGGAGGAGGTGGCGTGGTGAGCAAGGTCTCCATGGCCGTCGACCTGGGCGGCATAAGGATGAAGAATCCCGTGAACACCGCGTCCGGCACGTTTGGAAACGGCTGGCAGTTCGAGGGGTTCTACGACGTGGGAGAGCTCGGAGCCATCACGACGAAGGGATGCGCGGCCAAGGCGTGGGACGGGAACCCCGCGCCGAGGATGTGCGAGCTGCCCTCGGGCATCATGAACTCCGTGGGGCTCCAGAACCCCGGCGTTCGCGCCTTCGTTGCGAGCTACGGCGAGTACCTCGCGGGACTGGAGGAGCGTGGGTGCCGCGTCATCTGCCAGGTGGCCGGACACTCCGTAGAGGAGTACGTGCGGGCGCTGGAGCTCTTCGAGGAGCTGGCGCCGTTCGCGTCCGGCTTCGAGATCAACATATCGTGCCCGAACGTGAGCAAGGGCGGCGCGGCCATGGGCGCTACGCCCGCCGCCGCGGCTGAGGTCATGGCCGCGGTGAGGCCGGTCACGAGGCGGCCCATCGTGGTGAAGATGGCGCCGCACGACGTGGGCGAGATCGCGCGGGCCCTCGAGGCGGAGGGCGCGGACGCGCTCTCGCTCATCAACACGATCCCCGGGATGGCGATCGACGTGCGCACGCGCAAGAGCAGGCTCTCGCGCCCGACTGCGGGCGTATCCGGCCCGGCCATACACGCGATCGCCGTGCGCATGGTGTGGGAGGCGCACAGGGCCGTCGACATCCCGCTCTGCGGCATCGGCGGCGTCACGAGCGGCGAGGACGCGGCGGAGTTCATCCTGGCGGGCGCGACGGCGGTCTCTGTGGGAACGGCGAACCTGGTGGACCCGACGGCCGCTCCCCGCGTCGAGCGCGAGCTGGAGGCCTGGGCGGAGTCCCAGGGCGTGAGTGACATCAACGAGCTGATTGGAGCCTTCGAATGCTAAGTGACGACGAGGCGCGCGAGTCCATCATCATCGCGCTCGACTGCGACCGAGACACCGCCATCGACCTTGCGACGCGCCTTCAGGGCAAGGCGCGCTGGGTGAAGGTGGGCATGACGCTGTTCTACGCGGAGGGGCCCTCCATAGTGAGGGAGATGCGCGACCGCGGATTCAAGGTGTTTCTCGACCTTAAGCTGCACGACATCCCGTTCCAGGTGAGGGGCGCGGCGCGTTCCGCTTCGCTCACGGGGGCGGATCTGCTCTCCATCCACGGCATGGGCTCGTCCGAGATGGTGCGCCAGGCGCGCGCCGGCGTGGAGGACGCGGCCGAGCGGCGCGGCGGCGACAGGACGCGCCTGGTCGCGATATCGGTGCTGACGAGCATGGACCAGGACGCGCTTGCAGAGATCGGCATCGACGTGCCCGTGGAGCGCGAGGTGGAGCGCCTGGCCGGGATGTCCGTGGGCGCGGGCGCAGACGGCATCGTGTGCTCGCCGCGGGAGGCCGCGCAGATGCGCGAGCTTCTGGGGCCGAAGGCGCTCATCGTGACGCCGGGCGTGAGGCCTAAGGGCGCGGCCGTGGGCGACCAGAAGCGCATCGCCACGCCGGCGAGCGCCATCGGCGCGGGCGCGTCGATGCTGGTGATCGGAAGGCCGATCACCCAGGCGGACGACCCCGTGGAGGCCTACGAGGCCGTCGTGAGCGAGCTCTGCGAGGCGTAACTACCGCCTTTACGTGGAGAAATAGGGCCCAATTGTGGTTTTAGGTCCCTGCGCGAACCTATTTGGGAACAATACCCTTGTAAAATGGGTGCCCAATTGGCAAACTATGTGCTTGCGATTGATGACCTGCCCATTTGCGAACGGGCATGCATAGATGTGAAACCTACTGTTTGGAGGAACCATGGCACTACCTCAGCTTACGGACGAGCAGCGCAAGGCCGCGCTTGAGAAGGCCGCACAGGCTCGCCACGAGCGCGCTGAGCTTCGCGACAAGATCAAGAAGGGCGAGATCTCCCTGGAGGACGTTCTCGACTCCGAGGATCCCATCGCGAGCCGCATGAAGGTCTCCGCCCTCATCGAGTCCCTTCCCGGCTATGGCAAGGCAAAGGCCTCCAAGATCATGGACGAGCTCGGCATCTCTGCCACGCGCCGCGTCAAGGGCCTGGGCGCGCGCCAGCGCGAGCAGCTCCTCGAGGTGCTCAACAAGTAAGCGATGAGGAAGCCTCGTTTATTCGTCATCTCCGGACCGTCAGGCGCAGGGAAGGGCACGCTCGTCTCCGCAGTGCGAGAAGAGCGTCCGGACCTGGGCCTGACGGTTTCTGCGACGACGCGTCCGCCTCGGCCCCACGACATTCCGGACGTCTCGTACCACTTCCTCTCGGAGGAGGAGTTTGACCGTCGCATCGGGAGAGGCGATTTCCTGGAGTGGGCCGAAGTGCACGGGCACAAGTACGGTACCCTGCGCAGCGAGGTGGACGGCCTCATGGCCGCCGGCAAGTCCGTCATCCTCGAGATCGACGTACAGGGCGCGTTCAACGTGAGGCGCATCTACCCGGACGCCGTGCTGGTGTTCATAGAGCCGCCGTCGCTCGAGGTGCTCGAGCAGAGGCTGAGGGGGCGCGGCACCGAGGACGAGGCGTCGATAGAGCTTCGCCTTGCGAACGCCCGCCACGAGATGGACCTTGCGAAGGGCTACGACGCACGCGTGGTGAACGACGACCTCGCGACCGCCGTGAGGGACCTCGCGAACGTTCTTGAAAGCTACGAGATGGATGGAGGCAACTCCTAAATGGCAGTTACCAAGCCAGAGATCGACGATCTTCTCGCCAAGACCGAGCACAACCCCTTCCTGCTGTGCGCCCTTGCGAGCAAGCGCGCCTGCGACATCAACAACATGATCCGCGGGCAGCACCTGCGCGTGACCGCGATCCAGGACTTCGACGACATCACGACCGTGGTGAGCGGCGAGGACACGGTGTCCGTCGCGATGAACGAGATCGAGGACGGCACGCTGAGCTACGACAAGGACGAGTTCGACGAGGAAATCAAGGGCTCGAACGCACTCGTCGACCACAACCTGTAAGCCATGGCTGACAGAGTTTGCCTCGTCCACTACCACGAGATCGGCCTGAAGGGCAAGAACCGCTCCACGTTCGAGAACCAGCTGGTGACGAACCTGCACAGGGCCCTGAGGTCGTTCGACGTAGCGGACATCAAGAGGATATCCGGCCACATCCTGGTGACGGCCGCCGACGGCATGGCCACCGACGACATGGCACACGCCATATCGCGCGTGCCGGGCGTCGCGCGGGTGTCCGTTGCGTACGTGTGCCGCCAGGACCCGGACGAGTACTGCGCGGCCGCGGTGAGGGCGCTTGGCGAGGCCGGGGAGTTCGACTCGTTCAAGGTGCACGCCAGGAGGTCCTCCACCAACTACGAGCTTCACACGCTGGACATAAACCGCCTTGTGGGAAGCGTCCTGTGCGAGAAGTTCCCCGACAAGAAGGTCGAGATGCACCACCCTGACGTCACGGTCATCGTGATGGTGGTGAACGCGAGCGTATACGTGTACACGGACACCGGCGTGGGCGTGGGCGGCCTTCCCGTGGGGACGGCCGGCAAGGTCGTGACGCTTCTGTCCAGCGGCTTCGACTCTCCCGTCGCGACGTGGATGGTCGGGCGCCGCGGCGCCGTGTGCGTGCCCGTGCACTTCTCGGGCCGGCCGATGACGGCGGACACGAGCGAGTACCTGTGCCAGGACATCATCAACGCGATGGCGCCCTCCGGCATGGTAGGCCGCCTGTACGTGGTGCCGTTTGGGCAGAAACAGCGCGAGATATCGCTGTGCGTGCCGCAGAGCCTGCGCATCATCACGTACCGCAGGGTGATGTTTGCCGTGGCGGAGCGCATAGCCCGCTTGGAGGGCGCGAAGGCGCTGGTGACGGGCGAGTCGCTGGGCCAGGTGGCGTCGCAGACGCTCGAGAACATTTCCGTCGTGAACGAGATGGTGAGCATGCCCGTGCTGCGGCCGCTCATAGGCTCCGACAAGCAGGAGATAATGCGCCGCGCGCAGGAGATCGGCACGTACGACATATCCGCGCAGGACGCGGCGGACTGCTGCACGCTGTTCATGCCGCGCCGCCCGGAGACCCACGCGAAGCCGGACATGGTGCACGAGGCGTGGGACTCCTTCGACCACGACGCCATGATCGAGGAGCTGGTGCAGAGCGTGGAGTACGTGGACTTCGACCAGTGCCCCTCGTACAAGCCGCCCCGCCAGCTGAGGGCGCGCCACCGCGAGCTTGCCCCGGCGGTGTTCGAGCGCCGCGGCGAGAAGGGCGCGACGGACGAGAGGGACGCGGCCACGGAGTAGCGACGCTCCCGGTGGACGGACCTTGTTGCACCTGCCTTTGCACAACGTGCGCAGACGGGCGAAAGACATCCGCAATGCCGATTTGAACAGACGGACGTATGCGCCACCCCCGGTCCCATGATGGGACTGGGGGTGGTTTGCTATGGCGCAGAGGGCGAGGGGACCTGCGGGAGGGCTTCCGGAGAGATACGGCCTGAGGGGGCGGAAGGGTCCCGTCATGGCAGCGGTGGTGGCGGCCGCGGGCCTGGCGGTGGTGGGGGCGCTGCTGCTGCCCGGAAGGGGCGGGGGCTTCGAGGTGACGCGCGCCGACGCGGGAGGCGAGGTCGCGCAGGGGAAGGCGAAGGGAGGGCGGGACGCGAGCGAGAGCGCGGGGAGGGGTCGTGACGAGGGCGACTCCGCGCAAAAGGCAAAGGCGGAGGAGACGAAGGTCGCCGCCGCGATCGTGCACGTGGACGGTGCCGTGGAGAGCCCGGGCGTGTACAGGGTCTACTCGTCGAGCCCGAGGGTGAACGACGCGGTGAGCGCGGCGGGCGGGCTCACGAAGGACGCGGACACCACGGGCATCAACCTCGCCGCGTCGCTTTCCGACGGACAGAAGGTGCACGTTCCGAGGCAAGGCGAGGAGGTGCCCGAGGAGGCCGCGCAAGACGCCGCTGGCGCGCCGGGCGCGGACGCGGGGGCGGCGGGAAGCGACGGCGGGGGAGCGGGGGACTCCACGGGCTCCAGCCTCGTCGACATCAACACGGCCGACGCGACGGAGCTGCAGCGGCTGCCGGGCGTGGGCGAGGCGACGGCCGCGGCCATCGTGGAGGACCGCACGAGGAACGGGCCGTTCGCGAGCCCGGAGGACATCATGCGCGTATCGGGCATCGGCGAGAAGAAGTTCGAGCGGATGCGGGCGATGATACGTGTCTGACCACGAGTGGGTTCCGAACAGGCCGTGCGTGCCCTTCTCGCTCTACCTCCTGTGCGCGTGCGGGGTGGCGGCGCAGGCCGTGCTGGCGCTTCGACTGCGCGCGGGCCGGCCGTGGGCGCCGGCAGCGGCGTGCGTGGTCGCGATGGCCCTGGCGTGGCGCGGCGTGAGGAGCACATCGTGCGCGACGGCGACGCTCTCGCGCGTCGTGCTCGCGGCGGGGACGTGCGGCCTATGCGCCTGCCTCGCGTCCGCGCAGGTGGGGGTGGCGGAGGGAACGGCGCGTGCGCTGGAGCGAAGCGCCGTCTCGTCGTGCGAGCTCGAGGTGTGCTCGGACGCCTCGCTCGGCACGAGGGGATACCGGGCGCGCGCCCACGTGTGGCGCGGCGGCGTGCGCATGGGCGACGTGTGGGTGCGAAGCGCGGAGCGATACGACATGGGTGAGCGCCTGCGCGCGGTGGGGAGGTTCGGCAGGGGGGCGGGAGAGTGGAGGCTCGCGTCGGAGCGGCAGGGCGTGTGCGGTACGGTCTCCGTCGTGCATGCGTTGGGCGTGACGCAGGCGTCGGGCCTTCGCGCCTGGGTGAACGAGAGGAGGCGCGTGGCGCTTCTGGCCATGGAGCCGGACCGCTCGGCCGCGCGCGCGATGCTGGCGGGCAGCGTGTGCGGCTCGAAGGACGCCATGGTTCGGGAAGGCTTGGACAAGGTGTTCGCCGCGTGCGGCGTAGCGCACCTCGTCGCGGTGTCCGGGGGGCACATCGCCATCGTGGGCGCGCTCGTGGAGCGGCTGCTGGGCAGGACCAGGCTCGGCCCCGTGTCGCGGACGATCGTGTTGCTTGCCGTGACGGGCCTCTTCGTGCTGTTCTGCGGGGCGCCGGTCTCTGCGGTGCGCTCGTGGCTCATGTGCGTGGTCGCCTTTGGCTCGCGGGTCGCGGGACGGCGCGGGCATTCGCTCTCGGCGGCGTGCGCGGTCGCGCTGGGGATGGTGATGGTGGATCCCTCCGTCACGGGCCAGGTGGGTTTCGTGCTGTCCGTCGCCTCGGTCGTGGGGCTCTGCCTGCTCTCGCCCTACTTCGGCTACGTCATGCGCCAGCTGTTGGTTCGTCCGCGGCTTCACGTGCGGGTGCCGCGACCCGTGAGGCGAGGGATGGACGGGGTCGTGGACTTCGCGCGCGACACGTTGTCCGCGTGCCTTGTGGCGCAGTTTGCGACGGGGGCAATAACGTGCTCGATGTTCTCGCAGATCTCGCTCGTGGCGCCGCTCGCGAACCTCGCGCTTGCCCTGCCGTTCACGGTAATGGTGGGTGCGGGCATGGCGGTCGCGTGCCTTGCCGGGACGCCGCTTGTGGGGGTCGCGCTCGTGCCATGCGACGTGGCGGGGACGGCGGTCTCTCGCTTGCTTGGGTGGATGGGTCGGCTGCCGTACGCGTGCGTCTCCGTAAGCTGCGACATGGCGGTTGCCGGCGCGGTGACGGTCGGCGTGACGGCCGCGATCCTCGTCTGGTGGCCGCGGGTCAGGCGCGGCCCCGTGCTTGCGGCGTCGGGGGCGCTCGCCGCCGTATCGCTCTGCCTGCTACTGAGGTGGCGGTTCTTCTCGCCCGCGCGCGTCTGCGTGCTGGACGTGGGACAGGGGGACGCCATCCTCGTGCAGCAGGGGGCGTCGGCCGTGCTCGTGGACGCGGGGCCGGACCAGTCGGCGGCCGCGGAGCTCGCGCGTCTGCACGTGATGCACATCGACGCCGTCGTGGTTACACACATGCACGACGACCACTTTGGGGGCGTGGGCCAGGTGCTGGGGGAGGTCCCGTGCGACGCCGTGCTTGTTGCAAGGGGCGTTCGCGGCAACGTTCCGGACGAGCTTGCGGCAGAGCTCGAAGGACGAGGTAAGGGGGACGTGCGGGAGGTGGGCCTGGGCGACGAGCTCGCGGTGGGCGACTTCAGGCTGAGGGTGGTCTGGCCGGAGGCGCCGGTGGACGGCAGCGAGAACGCGGACTCCATAGAGCTCGCGCTGACGTACGACGACGGGTCGAGGACCATGTCCGGGCTGCTCACGGGCGATGCCGAGAAGGACGAGACCGGAGGCGCCCTCGCGGCGGGCCGCGTTGGCGACGTCGACTTCCTGAAGGTGGGGCACCACGGCTCGAAGGTCTCCGTCACGCCGGACGAGGCGAGCGAGCTGGCGCCGGAGGTCTCAGTCGCGAGCGCCGGCGCCCACAACCGCTACGGCCACCCGTCGGCGGAGTGCAGGCGCGTGCTTGAGCGGGCCGGTTCGCGCTTCCTGTGCACGATGGACGTGGGCACGGTGACGCTGGAGCCGGGCGAGAGGGGCGTGCGCGTCGTTACGGAGCGGTCCCCGTGAGCGCGGTCGGGTGTAGTATGGATGTCCTGACGATGGGAGGAGGAGGCATGGCGAAGGCGGCGCTCTTGCCCGCATACCTCATAGTGGGCTCGGACGAGCTCAAGAGCCGGCAGGCAGTGACCAGGCTGAAGGGGCGGCTCGAGCCCGGGCTCGCCGCGTTCAACCTGGACGAGCACGTGGCGGGACCGGACCTCGTGCCCGGGGACGTCGTGGCCTCGCTCAACACCATCCCCATGGGAGCGGGATTCAGGCTCGTGCTCATAACGAAGGCCGAGAAGCTTCCGAAGCCCGTCTCGGAGGCGATCATCGCATACCTGAAGGATCCGAACCCCGGGTGCACACTCTGCCTCGTGGCGACGACTCTCGCGAAGTCGACGCGCCTGTACAAGGCCGTCAAGGCGGTCGGCGCGCACTCGATAATCGACTGCGCCCCGAAGAAGCGCTGGCAGCTGGCTCCCACGGTCGTGCGCATGGCCGCGCACTACGGCATGCAGACGGACGAGGCGGCGGCGGCGGAGCTCGTGAGCCGCGTGGGAGAGTCGACCACGATGATCGACGCGCAGCTGAGGTCCCTCGCGGCGCTCTGCCGAGACCGCGGGCGCATCACCGTGGCGGACGTGGAGCAAAACGTCGCAAGAACGGCCGAGGTGAAGCCGTGGGACTTCCTGGACGCGGTGTGCGCGCGCGACGCCGCGAAGGCGCTCGGCCTGTACCACCTGATGCAGAACCCGTCGCAGATCGCGCTGACGTCGCTTCTGTGCGGACGCCTCCGCGAGCTGGTGTGCGCGAGGTCGCTTGCGGCCAGGGGGGAGGGAGGGCTCCTCGCCTCAGAGCTCGGCAAGCAGCAGTGGCAGGTGAAGAACCACCTCTCTTGGGCACGGCGCTTCGCGGACGGCGAGCTCGAGGGCTCGCTCGATCGCTGCGCGCGGTGCGAGAGCGCGCTCAAGGGTGGCGACGACCCGGAGACCACGTTCGTCTCGCTCGTCCTCTACGTGTGCGGGCGGGCTTAGCGCGAGCGCGAGGGGACGGTGATGGCGCGGTGCCCGGCACCGCGCGACGCCCTGCGCGCCGACCCCCGATATACAAAAAGACCCCGTCCGTGCGGGCGGGGTCGAGAAGGCAAACTGTCGAGGCGGCCTACTTCAGGGAGTTGACCAGCTTCTGCACGCCAGACTTGCGGTTGGAGGCCTGGTTCTTGTGGATGATGCCCTTGGAGGCTGCCTTGTCGAGGAGGCGGTTGGCCTTGTTGGCGGCAGCCTGTGCGGCGTCGGCATCCTTGGCGGTGACGGCGGCGCGGACGTCCTTGACGGCAGTCTTCAGCTCGGAGCGGACTGCCTTGTTGCGCATGCGCGCCTTCTCGGCGGTGATGATGCGCTTCTTCTGAGACTTGATGTTAGCCACGTGCGGTTCCTTTCGGTTCTGATCCTTGAGGCCTCTATTTTGAGGTGAAGGACGTGGGGTATCCGACACCTGACACGGCGAGGTCGACTTACGGAGTATAGCAGAAGCGGTCCCGCATGGTGCCGCGCATTTTGCCTGCGCGCAGGTGCGGGCATAAATTCACATTCTGTCCAACGTGCGGGCGCGTGCGGGAGGGCGATTGGGTTTTGAAAGGCGCCCGCGGGCGAGAAGAGCACGAAATCTGCTTGGGACGTGGACTCGACTGCGGCCGCGCGTGGGTTATCATGGGTCGCATGAACAAGACAGACCTTTCACTCATCCGCAACTTCTCGATCGTTGCGCACATCGACCACGGCAAGTCGACCATCTCGGACAGGATTCTCGAGCTCACCCACACGGTGGACGAGAGGGACCTGTCGTCGCAGATGCTCGACTCGATGGACATCGAGCAGGAGCGCGGCATCACCATCAAGAGCAATGCCGTCCGCGTTATGTACGCGGCCGACGACGGCAACACCTACCAGTTCAACCTGATAGACACGCCGGGACACGTCGACTTCACGTACGAGGTGTCGCGCTCCCTCGCCGCGTGCGAGGGCGCCGTGCTCGTGGTGGACGCCACGCAGGGGGTCGAGGCCCAGACGGTCTCGAACGCGAACCTCGCCATGAACGCGAACCTGGACATCGTGCCGTGCATCAACAAGATCGACCTTCCCTCCGCGCACCCGGACGAGGTGAAGGAGGAGATAGAGGAAGACCTCGCAATACCGGCGGACGACGCCGTCTGCGTGTCCGGAAAGACGGGCGAGGGCATCCACGACCTGCTCGAGGCCATCGTCTACCTGGTGTCTCCCCCCAAGGGCGACGCGGGCGCGCCGCTGAAGGCGCTCATCCTGGACTCTTACTTCGACGAGTACCGCGGCGTCGTCGCGACGGTCCGCGTGTTCGACGGCGTCATGCGCAAGGGCGACCGCCTGAAGATGATGGCCCTGGGCGACACGTTCCTGTGCGACGGCGTCGGCTGCAAGCGCCCGCTGGAGACCTCGCTGGACGAGCTTGGCGTGGGCGAGGTCGGCTACGTCGTCACGGGCCTGAAGGACCCGGCGCTCGTTAAGACCGGCGACACCATCACGTACGAGGACAGGCCGTGCGCGGAGCCGTGCCCCGGCTACCACGAGGCGAAGCCCATGGTGTTCACGGGCCTGTTCCCCATCGACAACAAGCAGTACGAGAACCTGCGCGACGCGCTCGAGAAGCTGAAGGTGAACGACCCGTCGCTCACGTGGACGCCCGAGACGTCCGTCGCGCTTGGATTTGGCTTCCGCGTGGGATTCCTCGGCCTTCTCCACATGGAGGTCGTGAAGGAGCGCCTGGAGCGCGAGTTCGGCCTGGACCTCATCGCGACGAGCCCGTCCGTTAACTACCACGTGTACAAGACGGACGGCAGCATGATAGGGATCACGAGCCCGCAGGACCTGCCAGACGTCACGCGTATCGAGCGGATCGAGGAGCCGTACCTCAAGGCGAAGGTCATCGTGCCGCCCGACTTCATGGGCGCCGTGATGCAGCTGGTGATCGACCACCGCGGCGAGACCCGCGACATGGTGTACCTGTCCGAGAAGTCGGTCGAGATGCACTTCGACATCCCGCTCGCCGAGCTGATCCTGGACTTCTTCGACCAGCTGAAGAGCCGCACGAAGGGCTACGCCTCGCTCGACTACGAGATGGGCGAGTACCGCGAGAGCGACCTGGTGAAGCTTGACATCCTGCTCGCCGGCGAAGTCGTGGACGCGCTCAGCTTCATCGTGCACCGCGACAAGGCGTACGACATGGCCCGCGCGCTGTGCGACAGGCTGAAGGAGATCATCCCGCGCCAGCAGTTCGAGGTGCCCATCCAGGGCGCCATCGGCAACAAGATCATCAGCCGCTCCACCGTGAAGGCGCACCGCAAGGACGTGCTCGCCAAGTGCTACGGCGGCGACATCAGCCGCAAGCGCAAGCTGCTGGAGAAGCAGAAGGAGGGCAAGAAGCGCATGAAGTCCATCGGCTCGGTCGAGGTGCCGCAGGAGGCGTTCCTCGCCGTGCTGAAGGTGGACGACGAATGACGCGGCCGATGCAGCCGCAGACCCCCGCGCAGGTGTTGGAAGAGTTCGCCCCAGCGGCGGCGCTGGGCGAGAAGATCAGCCCGTTTCCGCGCGAGGGCGGCCTTCGCTCCAGGCTCGAGGCGGCCCGCTACCTCATGGCGCCGATGGCCGGCGTCACGGACGCGGCGTACCGCCTGATGGCTCGCAGCGCCGGCGCGGGCCTTGCGTACACGGAGATGGTCTCCGTCGCCGGGATCCACTACGGCGGCGAGACCGGCGGCCAGAAGACGTGGGACCTGGTGATGCCGCACGACCCCGAGCCGGACATCGCGGTCCAGCTGTTTGGCAGCAAGCCGGAGCAGTTTCGCGAGGCGGCTTCCCGCGTGCAGGAGCGCCTGCAGGGGCGGCTCGCCCTCATAGACGTCAACATGGCCTGTCCCGTGCCGAAGGTCACGCGCAAGGGCGAGGGCTCCGCGCTCCTGGACGAGCCCGGGCTCGCGGCGGAAATCGTGCGTGCGTGCGTGGAGGAGGCGGAAGTCCCCGTGACGTGCAAGATCCGCCGCAGCCGCCAGCCGGGCCCCGAGCAGGCGCCGGACTTCGCGCGCGCTATGGAGCAGGCGGGCGCGGCTGCCATCGCCGTTCACGGTCGCACGGCGAGCCAGCTGTACCGCGGCAAGGCGGACTGGGACGCCGTGCGCCACGTGGTCGAGGCGGTCGACGTGCCCGTCATCGGCTCCGGCGACGTGCTCGACGCTCGTGCGGCATCGGCCATGAGGGCCTCGACCGGCGTCGCCGCCGTCATGGTGGCACGCGGCTCCTACGGAAACCCGTGGATCTTCTCGGCCGCGCGCGCCCTGGAAGAGGGGCGCGAGCCCGCGCAGGTTGGTCCCGCGGAGAGGCTTGCCGCGTTCGAGTGCCACGTGCGGCTGCTTGCCGCCACGGGCGCGCACCTGGCGCGGGCGCGGAGCCTCGCGGGGTGGTACTTCAAAGGCATGCCGTACGCGGCGGAGTGGCGAAACCGCGCGATGGCGTGCGTGACGCTCGAGGACTACCTGGCGCTGGTCGGGGTGCTGCGCGAGCGGCTCGCGGCGGCGGGGCGGTAGCGGTGGGCGCGGGCGCGCTGTACGTGCACGTGCCGTTCTGCCGCAGCAAGTGCGCGTACTGCGACTTCAAGTCGTGGGCCACGCGCGCGGGCGACCCGCTCATGGGGGCGTACGCGGCCTCCGCGGCGCGAATGGTGCGCCAGGCGGGGTCGCTGGGGCTCCTCCGTGGCTGCCGCACGGGCTATCTGGGCGGGGGCACACCAACGTACCTGGGCGCGGACGTGCTCGGCGGGCTCGTGGCGGCCATGGCGCCGCACTGCCCGAGCGAGCTTACCGTCGAGGCGAACCCGGACTCGCTTACCGACGACGCGCTGGAAGCGCTCCTTGGAGCGGGTGCGACGCGCGTATCTGTGGGCGTGCAGAGCACGAACGCGGCCGAGCTCGCGGCGCTGGGCCGCGTGCACGGGCCCGCCCAGGCTCTCGACGCGCTCTCGCGGGGCGTGGCGGCAGGGCTCGACGTATCGTGCGACCTCATGTGCGCGACCCCGCTGCAGACGGACGAGTCGTGGGAGAGGAGCCTTGCGGACGTGCTGTCCTGTGGCATCGGCCACGTGAGCGTGTACCCGCTCCAGATAGAGGACGGCACGGCTCTTGGACGGCGCTACGCGGACGGGGACCCCGCGTTCAACGCGGAGGACGTGCAGGCCGCGCGCATGGAGGCGGCGGAGCGCGCCCTTGACGCGGCGGGCCTTGCGCGCTACGAGGTGGCGAGCTACGCACGGCCCGGCAAGGCGTGCGCCCACAACCGGGCGTACTGGACGGGCGTGCCGTACCTGGGCATAGGCACGGGCGCTTCTGGCATGCTGCGTGCAGGCGACTACGCGATCCTGCGCACCGCGGCGCCGCGCCTGCCCAAGGCGCCGGACGGCACGTGGCGCGTGCGCCTGACCGTCACGAGCGGGCGCCGCGCGTTCTCGGAGGCCACGGGCATGGGAGACCTCTCGTACGACCTCGAGTTCCTGACCGAGCAGCAGGCCGCGGCCGAGGACCTGATGCTGGGGATGCGCCTTGCCAAGGGCGTGGGAGAAGGGCTTCTCGCCCATGCGCGCCGCGCCCTCGGCGCGCAGGCGGTGGACGCGGCCGTGGCCGAGGCGCGGAGCGAGGGTCTTGCGCAGGAGCGCCCGGACGGCGGTCTTGCGCCCACGCGCCGCGGATGGCTCCTGGGAAACGAGCTGTTTGGCATCATGTGGGACCTTGCCCCGGGCACGGTGCTTGAGGCGAGCGCCTGAGCGAGGGGCGGCGCGACGAGCCGCGCACGGACACCCTTGCGCGTGACCTGGGGGCGTGGGGCGCGAGGTGGGGATTTCCTGCGCGGCGGCGCCGCATGAATAACGGGCGGCCGCATTGGATAGAATTTTGACCGCATGCGCCGTTGGCGCGTGGGAACGCAGGCAGGCGGCATGGATTCGGAGCCCCGCATGGCATCAATGAACGAGAAGGACTACTACGCGATCCTGGGCGTGAGCAAGGACGCGTCCACGGACGAGATACGCAAGGCCTTCCAGCAGAAGGCGCGCAAGCTCCACCCGGACGTGAACAAGGCGCCGGACGCGGAGGAGCGCTTCAAGGAGGTGTCCGAGGCCTACGCGGTGCTCTCGGACGAGCAGAAGCGCAGCCGCTACGACGCCATGCGCTCCGGATCCCCGTTTGGCGCGCCCGCGTACGGCGGCGGCTCGCAGGGCTACGGCGTGCCCGCGGACCCGTTTGGCGGCGCGGACCCGTTTGGCTGGGGCTTCCCGTTTGGCGGCGGCGCCTACCGCCGCACGAGCGCCCGCCGCTCGCGCGCGTACAACCCGCGCGCCGGCGCGGACGTCACCATCGACGTGGAGATGGACCAGGAGACCGCGCGCAAGGGCACGCGCCGCGGCGTCACGTACCAGCGCTACGTCGCGTGCGACGTGTGCCACGGCAGCGGGTCGGTCGAAAGCGAGCACGCGGAGACGTGCCCCACGTGCGGCGGCTCCGGGCACATCAGCCTTGACCTGACGGGGCTGTTCGGCTTCGGCGTGATGGAGATGGAGTGCCCGGAGTGCGAGGGCGCGGGCAAGGTCGTCGCGGACCCGTGCGAGGCGTGCGGCGGGTCCGGGCGCGTGATCTCCGCGAGCGAGGTCGTTGTGGACATCCCCGCCAACTCGCACGACGGCGACGAGGTGCGCGTGAGTGGAATGGGCAACGCCGGCACGAACGGCTCGGCCTCAGGCGACTTCGTCTGCCGCGTGGGCGTGGCGGCGGAGCGCGTGAACCCGCTGCAGGCGCGCGGGTTCCAGACCGTGGGCTTCATGCTGCCGTTCGTGGTGCTGGGCGCCGTGTCGGGCACGATCGTGTCCATGCTGCCGTTCCTGGCCATCATGGCAGTCATCGCGGGCATGCAGATCAGCCGCGGCGGCGGCGTGGGCCATGGCGGCACATGGTGGAGGAAGGCCGCGACGCACGTGGGCAACGGCGTGCTGTCGGGCCTCCTGCTCGCACTGCTCATGGTGCTCATGTTCCAGTGCAGCCCGTACGCGCGCTACTCCGGCGGAGCGGTCGCGCCCGGCGGCGAAAGCTTCTAGCGCGTCCGGCTGGCGCGATTGCAAAGGTTCCTGCGGGCCTTGGCCCGACGTTCGACATGTGGGAGATAGGTAAGAGTGGCCTCTAAAGACTATTACGAGATTCTGGGCGTCGAGCGAGACGCCGACGCGAAGACGATCAAGCGCGCGTTCCTGAAGAAGGCGCGCGTGCTCCACCCCGACGTCAACAAGGAGCCCGACGCGGAGGAGAAGTTCAAGGAGGTCAACGAGGCGTACTCCGTCCTGTCGGACGAGCGCAAGCGCTCGAACTACGACCGCTACGGCACCGCGGAGGGACCGGGCGGCTTCGGCTCGGACTACGTGGACATGTCGGACATCTTCGGCGGCGGCTTCGGCATCAACGACATCTTCGACTCGTTCTTCGGCGGCGGGCAGGGCGGAGGCTCTTCTCGCGCCGCCCGCACGCGCGGACGCGACATGGGCATCACCCTCAGGATCACGCTGGAGGAGGCCGCGGCCGGCTGCACCAAGACCATCGCGTACGACCGCCTTGCCCCGTGCGACGACTGCGGCGGCACCGGCGTGGCGGAGGGCGGCCACGTGAAGACGTGCGACAGGTGCCACGGCACCGGTCGCGTGGTAGAGGTGCAGCGCACGATATTTGGCCAGATGCAGACCCAGACGACGTGCCCCGCGTGCCACGGTTCGGGCAAGGTCGTCGACAAGCCGTGCGAGACCTGCGAGGGCCAGGGCCGCACCCCCTCGCGCGAGACGGTGGACGTGAAGATCCCCGCCGGCGTGCACTCCGGCCAGTCGCTCACCGTGAAGGGCAAGGGCGAGGCGGGCGTGCGCGGCGACGCGTCCGGCGACCTCGTCGTGCGCGTGGAGGTCGCGGAGAGCGAGACGTTCCAGCGCCAGGGCGACGACCTGTTCTGCCGCGTGACGGTCGACTCGCTCGAGGCCATCGTGGGCACGACGGTGCACATGCGGGGGATCCTTCCGGACGACGAGGTCGTGGTCGAGGTCCCCGCGGGATGCTCCTACGGCCAGCAGGTGCGCGTGGAGCGCATGGGCATGCCGCGCGTGGGCACGACGGCTCGCGGCAGCCTCATCGCGGTCGTCCAGGTCGTGCCGCCGAAGGGCCTCTCCGCCGAGCAGCTCGAGGGCATCCGCAAGATCGTGGACGCGCGCGGCGAGAAGGACGCGGCAGGTGAGAAGGACGCGGCAGGCGAGCCGAAGGCAAAGGCCGCACAGGGCGGCGCCGCCTCCGCAGAGACCCGCAAGAAGCCGAAGTTCAAGGGCCGCGGGCGTCGCAACGGAAGGTCGAAGTGACGGCCGCCCCGCGACCGCGGGTCGCGTTCGTGAACCTCGGCTGCCGCGTCAACCGCGTCGAGACCGACGTGATCGCAAGCGAGCTCGAGCGCCACGGCTGCGAGCTCGTGCCGGAAGGCGAGGCCCAGGCCATCGTCGTGAACACGTGCGCCGTCACGGGCGAGGCGGAGGCGAAGACCAGGAAGACCGTCCGCCACGCGGCGGGCCTTCCGGGATGTCCCACCGTCGTGGCGACCGGCTGCGTCGCGAGCCTGTTTGCGGACGAGCTTGCCGCCATCGCGGACAACGTGGTGGTGGAGCCCAACAAGGCACGCGTCGCGGCGCGCGTGCTGGAGCACCTGGGCATCGTGGACGGCGCCGTGGACGATTCCGGCTCGGTAGTGAGCGTCACGCCCACGCCGACGGGTCGCATGCGCCCGGGCATCAAGATCCAGGACGGCTGCGACAACCGCTGCACATACTGCATCGTGTGGAAGGCGCGCGGCGCCTCGCGCTCCATGGGTGTGGAGGAGGTCGTGGCGCGCGTGCGCGACGCGCAGTCCCGCGGCGCGCACGAGGTGGTGCTCACGGGCATCAACCTCGGGCGCTTCGACGCCGTGGCGCCGGACGGCAAGAGGGCGGGCCTGCCGGGACTCATCGGGCTTCTCCTGAGGGAGACCTCGATCGAGCGCCTGAGGCTCTCTTCCATCGAGCCGCCGGACGTGACGGACGAGCTGCTTCGCGTCATGGGCGAAAACCCGGAGCGCGTGGCGCCGTTCTTGCACGTGTGCCTGCAGTCCGGCTGCGACGCGACGCTGCGCCGCATGGGCCGCGTGTACGACACGGCATACTTTGCGGACGTCGTGCGGCGCGCGCGGCAGGCGGTCCCCGGCATCGCGCTCGGCACGGACCTCATCGTGGGATTCCCGGGCGAGAAGGACGAGGACTTCGAGCGGTCGCTCGCGTTCTGTCGCGACATGGCGTTCGCGAAGATGCACGTGTTCCGCTACTCAAGGCGCCCGGGCACGCCGGCGGCGCGCGCGGAGGGCCAGGTGGACCCCCATGTCATGGCGACGCGCAGCCGCCGCATGCGCGAGCTTGCGCAGCGGATGCGCCACGAGCAGGCGCTTGCCCACGTGGGCGAGGAGGAGCTCGTCGTGGTGCAGTACCCGGGCCGCGGCGTCACGGGAGGCCTCTTCGACGCGCTCGTGGACCCCAAGATCGCGCTGGACTCGCTCGTGCGCGTGCGCGTGAGCTCCGTGATGGACGACGGAACGCTCGTGTGCACCTGCTCGTAGGTTGGGCGCGGGCGCGAAAGCGTCTATCATGAAGGCAACAAACCGTCCGTCAGGAGGAACATGGAACCCACCCACGTCAGGCTCACCATACCGGACTCCGTCGACCCAACGCTGCTCATGGGGCCGGCGGACTCGCTCCTTCGCAGGATAGAGGGGGCGTTCGACGCCATGGTCACCGTGCGCGGCAACCAGGTGAGCGTGATCGGGCCCACGGACGTGGTGGACCAGGTGGTGTCCGTCTTTTCTCGCCTCATACGGTGCGTGGAGAAGGGCGACGTCCCGACGACCGAAGACGTCGACCTGCTGATAGGCCAGGTGAGCCATGGGGCGAGCGAGGCGGCGGACCTCTCGGACGACATCCTGCTCACGTACCGCGGGCGCGCCATACGCCCGAAGACCGCCGGCCAGAAGCGCTACATAGACTCCATCCGCGACAACACCATCACGTTTGGCATAGGGCCGGCGGGCACCGGCAAGACGTACCTGGCCATGGCCATGGCCGTGAGCGCGCTGAAGCGCCGCGACGTGGGGCGCATCGTGCTCGCGCGGCCCGTGGTCGAGGCGGGGGAGTCGCTTGGCTACCTGCCCGGCACGCTGCAGGAGAAGCTTGACCCGTACGTGCGGCCGCTGTACGACGCGCTGTTTGACATGACGGACATGGAGAAGGGCAACGCCCTCATCGAGCAGGGCGTCATCGAGATCGCCCCGCTCGCGTTCATGCGCGGGCGCACGATGAACGACGCGTTCGTGATCCTGGACGAGGCCCAGAACACGACGCCGGACCAGATGAAGATGTTCCTCACGAGGCTGGGGTTTGGGTCGAAGTTCGTCGTGACCGGCGACCTCACCCAGCGCGACCTGCCCGGCAGAAACGGGCTGGAGTCCGCCCGCGCAGTGCTTCGCGACGTGGACGACGTGAGCTTCGTGGACCTTGGCAGAAACGACATCGTGCGGCACTCGCTCGTGGCGAAGATCGTGGACGCGTACGACAGGGCGCAGGGCGCGCACGCCGCGGGAAGGGAGACCACCCGACATGGGGAATAGCTACGACATCGTGCTCGAGGAGGGCGTCGTGTGCCCGGTGGGCACGGACGAGATCCGCGAGGACTGCGACTTCGTGCTCGCGAGCGAGGGCGTGGAGCGGCCGTGCATGGTCTCCGTCTCCGTCGTGGGGGACGCGCGCATGCGCGAGCTCAACGACGAGTGGCGCGACCAGGACCGCGTGACGGACGTGCTGTCGCTGGAGTGCGAGCGCCCGGACGACGGGGACCTCGCGCCTGGGGAGCCGTGCGAGCTTGGCGACATCGTGCTCGCGCCCGCCTACATCGTTCGCCAGGCCAAGGGCTTTGGCACGACGCCTGCGGACGAGTTCCGGCTGCTCTTGGTGCACGGCATGCTGCACCTCCTGGGCTACGACCACCTGGAGGACGACGAGGCCGAGGTCATGGAGGCCCGCGAGGACGAGCTGCTGCGCCAGATCAGGACGGACCGCGACATCGACCACGTGACCCTCACGCGCCACCGGGGCGGTGAGTAGCGATGATACCCGGCCGCTCGCCGAGCCATCCCTCGTTCAGGCGGAGCTTCCTCTTCGCGCTGCAGGGCTTTCGAACCGCGCTTCGGCAGGAGCGCAACATCAAGGTCATGCTCGCGGGCGGAGCGTTTGCCGTGGCGATGGGGATCATCCTGCGGATTGACGTCGTGAGCTGGGCCATCGTGCTCGTGTGCTGCGGCATGGTCATCGCGGCCGAGCTCCTTAACACCGCGATCGAGACCGTGGTCGACCTGGTGTCGCCGGAGTTCCACCCTCTTGCCGGGCAGGCGAAGGACATCGCGGCCGCGGCGTCGTGGGTGCTGAGCCTCACCGCGGCCGTCGTGGGCGTCATCGTGTACGCAAACGCCCTCATAAGGCTGGTTGCCGGCTAGGTATGGCATAGGAAACGAAATCGGTGCCTAGAGAGGCGCCGCAGGCGGCCGTCGCGTGCGGCCATAGACGCAAACACACGATCACCCAAGGGGGTGCGCTCCATGGAAAAGGACGCAAAGGGCGAGGCGCCGTTCAGGAGCGGCTTCGTCGCACTGGTGGGAAGGCCGTCCGTCGGCAAGTCGACGCTTCTGAACGCGGCGGTGGGCGGCAAGCTCGCCATCACGAGTCCCGTCGCGCAGACGACGCGCAGGCGCATGCGGGCCGTCGTGAACACGCCGAGCTCGCAGCTGGTGATCGTGGACACGCCGGGCCTTCACAAGCCGAAGGACGCCCTGGGCAAGGAGCTGAACAAGGTGGCGCTCGGCGAGCTGGGCGACGTGGACGTGGTGGCGTTTCTCGTCGACGCGACGAAGCCCGTCGGCAGGGGGGACGAGTGGGTCGCGAAGCACGTGGCGGCCTCGAGGGCGCCGTTCAAGCTGCTCGTGATCACGAAGGCCGACCTCGCGAAGGCCAACCAGGTGAAGGCACAGCTCGACGCGGCGTCCGCGCTCGCGAAGTTCGACGACGCCATGGTCATCTCCGCAAAGGAGGGCTTCAACGTCGACTCGTTCGTGAGCCTGGTGGGCGAGCACCTGCCCGAGGGCCCGCGGTGGTTCCCGGAGGACATGGACTGCGACGCGACGGACGAGGAGCTCGTGGCGGAGTTCGTGCGCGAGAAGGTGCTGAACAACCTGCGGCAGGAGGTCCCGCACTCCGTGGGCGTCATCTGTGACGACATCGACTGGCGCAAGGACGGCCTCGCCTCGGTCCGCGCGACCATCATCGTGGAGCGCGAGGGCCAGAAGGGCATAGTGATCGGCAAGGGCGGCCAGATGATCAAGCGCATCGGCACCCAGGCGCGCCGTGACGTGGAGCGGCTGTTCGACACGAAGGTGTTCCTGGACCTTCAGGTGCGCGTGCAGCCGCAGTGGCGCCGCGACCAGAACGAGATCCGCCGCCTGGGCTACGACTACGAGGAGTAGCGCCCGTGGCCGGAAGGAGGAGCGTCCGCACCAGGGCGATCGTGATCGACAGGAGGACCCGCCTGAAGGAGCAGGACCTGATCCTGACGCTGCTTACGCAGGACGGCCAGCGCGCAGACGTGATCGCGAAGGGCGGCCTGAAGCCGGGCGGGCGCCTCGCCGCGCGTGTGGAGCTCTTCAGCGAGACGGACTTCCTCATCGCAAGCGGGCGCAGCCTCGGCATCATCACGGAGGCCGCGACAGTAAACCCGCACGCGGGGCTTCGCGGCGACATGGCGCGCGTGAGCGCGGCGTCGTGCGTGTGCGAGGTGGCGCGCCTCACGTGCTTCGAGGACATGCCGGACCCGTACCTGTTCGCGATATGCTCGCGCGCGCTCACGGCGTGCGAGCAGGCGCCGGACCAGGAGCGCCTCGACCTCGTCGTCGCCGCGTACACGTTCAAGGTCACGGCGCACGGCGGCTGGAGGCCGGAGCTTAGGCGTTGCACGCTCTGTGGCGACGAGGACGTCGCGTTCTTCTCGCCCCGCGCCGGAGGCATGCTGTGCGCGAGCTGCGCCAAGGACGTGGCCGGCGCCGTGCCCATGGGACCTTCCGGCCGCGACCGCCTGCAGGCGCTCGTGAAGTCCACGTTCGACGACATCCTTAAGATGGAGCTTGGCGTCGACGTGACGACGGAGCTCGTCTCGCTCGCGCACGTGTGGGCGGCCACGCACCTGGACGCACGCCTGCGCGCGTTCGAGTTCATGCTGAGCCTTTAGGGCCGAGCCCGCCGTCCGAGTTGTGTCGCAGTTGTGTTCCAAATGCGGTGATTGCAACCGGGGGCGAGAAAAGACGAAGGCGTCGCGGCTACGGCGTCCCCTTACGTGATACTATCAATCAGTCCGTACCCCCTACTTGGTGGCCCGCCCAATGCCAGACGGCCAACCCAGTTCGGGGCGTATCTATGTGAAAGGGGTTTTACCATGGCAGTAAGCAAGGAGCGCAAGGCCGAGCTCATCAAGCAGTACGGCAAGGACGAGCACGACTCCGGTTCCGCGCAGGTACAGGTCGCGCTTCTGACCGAGCGCATCAAGGGCCTGACCGAGCACGTCAAGTTCCACAAGCACGACCACCACACCCGTCGTGGCCTGCTGATGCTCGTTGGTCAGCGTCGTCGCCTCCTGTCCTACATCAAGAAGCAGGACATCGAGGAGTACCGTCGCCTCATCAAGAGCCTCGGCATTCGCGACAACATCCAGTAACAAGGTGTTAAGAGGAGGGCGCCGGCATGGCGCTCTCTTTGTTTGTCGGCCCGCCTGCAAAGGGGCAGGCGGAGATAAGAGGAAAAGTAATGGCAAAGGTTACGCACGAGTTCGACCTCTACGGAAAGCACTACAAGCTGGAGACGGGCGAGCTCGCAAAGCAGGCGACGGGCGAGTGCCTGGTGTCCTGCGGCGACTCCACCGTCAACGTGACGGTCGTCGTCTCGAAGGAGCGCAAGAACTACGACTTCTTCCCCCTGACCGTCGACTACATCGAGAAGATGTACGCCGTCGGCCGCATCCCCGGCGGATATCTGAAGCGCGAAGCGCGTCCGAGCGAGAAGGCCACCCTCACGGCCCGCATGATCGACCGTCCCATCCGCCCGTCCTTCCCCGACGGGTTCAGGAACGAGGTCCAGATCGTCGCGATGCCGCTCGTCGCGGACCAGGTGAACTCCGTCGACACCATCTGCATCATGGGCGCCTCCGCGGCGCTGACCGTGGGCGGCGTGCCGTTCGAGGGCCCGCTCGCGGGCGTGCGCATCGGCCGTGACGTCGAGACCGGCGAGTTCATCGTGAACCCGACGTACGAGGAGCGCGACAACTCCGACCTCGACCTCGAGCTCGGCGGATCTGCCACGTTCATCTCCATGCTCGAGGCGGGCGCGAAGGAGATCTCCGAGGAGGACATGCTTGCTGCCATGGCGTTTGGCCAGGAGGCCATCGCGGCGTTCTGCGAGGAGGAGAAGAAGTTCTTCCAGAAGTGCATCGAGGTCAACGGCCCGTTCCCCGTGCGCGAGTACGAGCTGGACGAGCCCGTCCCCGAGGTGCACGAGCGCGTGTTCGCGCACTTCGACGAGATGTCCGCGGCCCTGAAGGATGCGGACAAGCAGTCCCGCATGGGCAAGGTCGAGGACCTGAAGGAGGCCATCAGGGCCGAGTTCACCGAGGACGAGCAGCTCAAGTGGGACCGAGCGATCCCCGTCGAGCTGAAGAGCCTCGAGAAGCACGCCATGCGCAAGATGGTCGTCGAGACCGGCGAGCGCGTCGACGGCCGCACCGCGACCGAGGTCCGTCCGCTCATGGTGAAGCCGGACTACCTGCCGCTGGTGCACGGCTCCGGCCTGTTCCAGCGCGGCCAGACCCAGGTGCTCTCCGTCGCGACCCTCGGCATGCTGAACGAGTGGCAGCGCCTCGACACCATCGAGCCGGTGGACGGCAAGCGCTACATCCACCACTACAACTTCCCGCCGTTCTGCACCGGCGAGACCGGCCGCATGGGCAGCCCGAAGCGCCGCGAGATCGGCCACGGCAACCTGGCCGAGCGTGCGCTTCTCCCCGTGATCCCCTCCGAGGAGGAGTTCCCCTACACCATCCGCGTCGTGTCCGAGGTCATGGAGTCGAACGGCTCGTCCTCGATGGCGTCGACCTGCGGCTCCACGCTCGCCCTCATGGACGCGGGCGTGCCCATCAAGCGCCCGGTCTCCGGCGTCGCCATGGGCCTCATCCAGGAGGAGGGCAAGACCGTCGTCCTGACCGACATCCAGGGCCTCGAGGACTTCCTCGGCGACATGGACTTCAAGGTCACCGGCACCACCAAGGGCATCACGGCCATGCAGATGGACAACAAGGCCACCGGCCTCACGCCCGAGATCCTGAAGCAGGCTCTTCAGCAGGCGCACGAGGGTCGCATGTTCATCCTCGACGCGATGCTGGAGCAGATTCCCGCGCCGCGCGCCCACACCAAGGAGACCGCGCCGCAGATCATCAGCCTCAACATCCCGACGGACAAGATCCGCGACGTCATCGGCTCCGGCGGCAAGGTCATTCGCGGCATCCAGGACGACACGGGCGCCACGATCGACATCCAGGAGGACGGCTCCGTCTTCATCGCGGGCACGAACGGTGCCGGCGAGGAGGCCGCGGAGCGCATCAAGGCCATCGTGAAGGTTCCCGAGGTGGGCGAGGAGTACACCGGTCGCGTCGTGAACATCCAGCCGTTCGGCGCGTTCGTGGAGCTGCTGCCTGGCAAGGACGGCCTGCTGCACATCAGCCGTGTCGCGAAGGGCCGCGTCGACAAGGTCGAGGACGTGCTCAACGTGGGCGACGAGGTCAGGGTCAAGGTCATCGAGGTGGACGAGAAGGGCAAGATCAGCCTCGACCGCCTTGACAAGCCCGAGGCTCCCGCGGGCGCGGAGCGCAAGGGCTCCGAGCACAAGGGCGAGAAGCGCGAGGGTGAGCACCGTCGCCGCCGCCACGTGGGCGACAAGGGCGGAAGCGCCGAGCAGCGCCAGCCCAGGCGCCACCACGAGGGCTAGGCCCGACGAAAGGCACTACGCATGAAGCGAGCGGGGAGTCCCAACCGGGACTCCCCGCTCTTCTCGTATGGAAAGACTGAATAGTCACGTCGTGGGCAGAGGGTGCTTGTGTTTTTCGAATCCACACCTGCATCACTAAAGATAAGGGCGGGCACACTACAATAGATGTTTGCGAAATGTCCGACAGCACGATGCTGCCGAAAAGATATTTGAGATACAAACCTGTCGAAAGGACAAACCTGACAATGGCGAAAAAGCAGACGCCGCTGAGGATCATCCCGCTGGGAGGCCTCGACGGCATTGGCAAGAACATGACCGCATTCGAGTACGGAAACGACATGGTGCTCGTGGACGCGGGCCTGATGTTTCCCGACGACGAGCAGCCCGGCATCGACCTGGTGCTGCCCGACTACTCCTACGTGCTGGAAAACGAGGAGAAGCTTCGCGGCATCATCATCACGCACGGCCACGAGGACCATACGGGCGCGCTGCCGTACCTGCTGATGGACCTGGGGCGCAAGGTGCCAATCTACTCGTCCAAGCTCACGCTGGGCATGATCGAGGCGAAGTTGCAGGAGTTCAAGCTGAACTCGCCCAAGTTCCGAGAGGTCAAGAACGGCACCCACATTAACCTTGGCGTCTTCAGCATCGACTTCTTCAGCATGACGCACTCCATACCGGCGGCGCTCGGCGTGTACATGAGGACGCCGGCGGGATCGGTGCTCCACACGGGCGACTTCAAGCTTGACCAGACGCCCATCGACGGCGTGACGCCCAACTACCAGGCAATCTGCAGGTACGGAACGCTGGGCATCGACCTTCTGATGTCCGACTCCACCAACGCGACGAGGCCGGGCTTCACCCAGTCGGAGGCCGCTGTGGGTCCGCAGCTGCGCCACATCATAAAGAACGCGACGGGCAGGGTGTTCGTGGCGTCGTTCTCAAGCCACATCCACAGGCTGCAGCAGGTGTGCGACGCCGCTACGGCCGTGGGCCGCAAGGTGGTCGTGACCGGCCGCTCCATGGTCAACAACACGAAGATAGCGCGCGAGCTGGGATACCTGAAGATCTCCCAGGAGGACATAATCGACGCGTACGACGTGAAGGACATCCCGGACGACAAGATCGTGGTGCTGTGCACGGGCAGCCAGGGAGAGCCGCTGAGCGCCCTTGGCCGCATGGCCGCGGGCGAGCACAAGTCGTTCACCATCACGTCCGACGACACCGTCATCATCAGCGCGACGCCCGTCCCCGGAAACGAGAAGAGCGTCCAGTCCATCATCAACTCGCTCTCGAAGATCGGCTGCACCGTGTACGACAGATCGAACACCCTGGTGCACGTGTCCGGCCACGCGAGCCAGGAGGAGCTGAAGCTCATGCTCGCGATGACGAAGCCGCACAACTTCATGCCTGTGCACGGCGAGGCCGTCCACCTGCGCGCGCACGCGAAGCTCGGCCTGAAGATGGGCATCAAGCCGGACCACATCTTCATCGCGGACAACGGCGACACGCTCGAGATGCGCAACGGCAAGGTCACGTGGGGCGACCCGGTGGAGTCCGGCGTCGTGTACGTGGACGGGCTCTCCATCACGGACGCGGACCCCATCGTGTTCCGCGACCGCCAGAAGCTCGCGAGCGACGGCATCGTGACGTGCGTCGTCACGTTCGCGCCGCGCAGCAAGAAGGTGGGCGACGTCGAGATCGCGTGCAGGGGCGTGTCGTTCAGCAGCGACGAGCAGCTCATCTCAGAGGCGCAGGACGTCGTGCGCGAGCACGTCTCCGTGACGGCTGGCAAGGAGGGCACGAGCATCGACATGCTCAGGAAGAACGCCCGCAACAGCCTCTCAAACTTCCTCTGGAGCAAGACCCACACGCGACCCATGGTCATCCCGGTCGTGATGGAGGTTTAGATGCCCTCTAAACGCAGCTCAAACGCACAACAAAAGAGAAGGGCAAAGGGCCCGGGCTCGACCGGCCGTGGCAGGGCTCAGCGCGAGTCCCTGGCGCCGGCACGCGGCACCGCGGCGAACGACATCCTCGGGGTGGCGCTCATCGTCGTGTCCGTCGTCATGTTCCTCTCGCTCGTGACCCCCACGAGCGCGCCCGTAACGCACGCCCTGGGCGAGTTTCTGACCCTATGCTTCGGCATGGGGGCGTTCCTGTGTCCCGTGGCGCTCATCGTTTTCTCGTCCACGTTCTTCGTGGAGCGCGAGGGATCTGCGGGCACGCGCGTGGCTGTGGGGCTCGCGCTCGTGGTGGCGGCGATCCTGGGCATCCTTAGCATCAACGTGCCCGGGGCCGAGGCGAACCCCGACGCCGTGCTCGTGGCGCAGGTCGCGGCGTCGCGCGGAGGGTACGTGGGCGGTGGCATCGCGTGGTGCCTGCTTGAGTCCGTGGGCATGACGGTCGGCAACGTGGTGCTCGTGGGCGTGATAGCGGCCGGCGCGATCGTGTGCGGGTTCTCGCTCTCCGGCGCCGTGCAGAGGCTGCGCGAGCGCTACCAGGCGTTCGAGGCACGTCACGAGGCGGCGCGCCAGCAGCGCATGGCTGGCCAGGCCGGCGCGTACGATGCGTATGACGAGACGCTCGACATGGCGCAGGACCCGTTTGCCGACCAGGCCGACGCGGGCATGGCGCCCATCGCGGAGCGCCGCACCACGGTGTTCAGGCGCAACCAGGCCACCGTGGTGGCCGACGCGAAGCCTGCGGAGGACGAGCCCGAGCAGAAGACAACCGTGCTCTCGAGCGCGAAGACCAAGATCCTGGAGCGCAGGCGCAAGAAGCACCCGCCCATCGACGAGGACGAGGCCGTGCCCGCGGGTTCCGTCAAAACTGACGGCGCGGACGCTGCCGTGGCGCCTGCCGTGACGGCGCCGCTGCCGGTGGTGCCCGGCGAAAGGCCCGCCGCACAGCCGGCCGTGCCGGACTTCCTGCGAGACGCGAAGGGCTCGGGCATAGGCCGTAAGGGCTCATCTGACAGCGCGCGCAAGGCGCCGGGCGAGAAGGGCCGGGCGTCCCGGCCGGGCAAGGCCGCCGGGGCGAAGGCCGCGTCCGTGCAGACGGCCATGCCCATCGTGCCCGAGGGCGAGTCCCTCTCGCCCAAGGGCGTCGTGGCGGCGGCGCCAAAGGGCGTGAAGCGGCCCGGCGACGGCGTCGAGGACTACGAGCTGCCGCCGTTCTCCATGCTGAGCTCCAACCCCAACAGCGCGAACTCCGCCTCGAGCAAGGAGGAGCTGGACGAGACGAAGGAGCGCCTGCAGGGGACGCTGCACGAGTTCGGGCTTTCGAGCCGCGTCGTGGACTACGTCTCGGGGCCTCTCGTCACGACGTTCCGCATCGAGATGGGCGAGGGCGAGCGCGTCAGCAAGATCAAGAACCTGGAGGACGACATCGCCCTCACGCTCGCTGCCGAGAAGGTGCGCATCTTCGCGCCCATTCGCGGCACGTCGTACGTGGGCATCGAGATTCCGAACAGCCGCCGCGCCAACGTGCACCTGGGAGACGTGCTGCCGTACGCCACGGGCGGCCCGCTCGAGGTGGCCATCGGACGCGACTCCGCGGGGAAGCCCGTCGTGGCTGACATCGCGAAGATGCCGCACATGCTGGTGGCCGGCACTACAGGCTCGGGCAAGTCCGTCATGATCAACTCCATGGTGATGTCGCTTCTGATGCGCTCCACCCCCAAGCAGGTCAGGCTCATCATGATCGACCCCAAGCGCGTTGAGTTCAGCTGCTACAACGGGCTGCCGCACCTGTACGTGCCCGTCGTCACGGACCCCAGGCAGGCTGCGAGCGCGCTGCAGTGGGCCGTGAGCGAGATGGAGCGCCGCCTGAAGGTGTTCGAGCGCGCGGGCGCCAGGAACATCAAGGTGTACAACCAGATGTGCACCACGGGCAAGCTGTCCGAGATGGACAACCCGCCGGAACCCATGCCGTACATCGTCGTGGTGATCGACGAGCTGTCCGACCTCATGATGACGGCCGGAAAGGACGTTGAGGCGTCCATCGTGCGCATCGCGCAGCTCGCGCGCGCCGCGGGCATACACCTGGTCATCGCGACGCAGCGCCCGTCCGCGAACGTCGTGACCGGCCTCATCAAGTCGAACATCGACAGCCGCGTGGCGCTGAAGGTGTCCTCCGGCATCGACTCGCGCGTCATCCTGGACGAGACGGGGGCCGAGCGCCTGCTGGGCAACGGCGACATGCTGTTCAAGGACAGAGGGCTCGCGCCGCGAAGGGTGCTGGGCTGCTACACGTCGGACGACGAGATAGAGTCCGTCGTGAGCTTCATCCGCGACCAGGCGGAACCGGACTACCACAACGAGATCCTCTCGCAGGTGGTGCCCGGCCAGCCGAGCGCGGGCGGCGGCGCTGATGTCACGGAGGACGACGACCCGCTGGTGTGGGAGGCCGCGCAGATTGTTGTGGACTCTCAGCTGGGTTCCACCTCCGGGCTGCAGCGACGCCTCAAGGTGGGCTACGCTAGGGCCGGCAGGATCATGGACATGCTCGAGGCGAAGGGGGTCGTCGGACCGCCGGAGGGCTCGAAGCCGCGCGAGGTGCTGCTGGACAAGGACGGACTTGAGGAGCTCAGGTCCGCCGAGGCAAAGTACAGGGAGGTGTAGCGCATGCCGCGTCCACGCTTTAGCGAGATGCTCGTCAACAGGAGGCGCCAGCTGGGCCTTTCGGTCAAGCAGGCCTCGAGCGTGCTGCGCCTCAAGGAGGAGGTGCTCATCGCCTTCGAGGAGGGCGACTTCGGGGCGATGCCCAAGAGCGGCTACGCGCAGGGCATGCTGTCCTCCTACGCTCGCTACCTCGGCATGAACAGCCGCGAGGTCATCAACCAGTTCGCGAACGACCTGCGCGAGTGGGAGCGGCAGACCGCGGGCGGCAGGGCGAGAAGGACGAGGGCCGCGGGTCGCGACGAGCCCGTGTACGAGCTGCCGGGAGACCCCGCGAGCCGAAGGGCGAGCTACCGTGGCACGCCGGGCCTGCTTCCCACGTCCGGCGGTTTCGCGGGCGACCTCACCACGTTCTCCGCGGTGTCGAGCCCCCGCCCCAAGAACTCGCGCCCGAGCCCGCTCGTGAACTACCGGCAGAGCATGCAGCGCGCGACGGGTGACGACGCCTACGGACAGGACTACCAGCAGGGATACGGCCAAGGCTACCAGCAGGACGCCGGCTACGGCCGCGACCGGGGCTATGCCACCGGCGCGCCGCAGGGAGCCTACGGCCGCGTCTACGACGAGGACAGGCGCTACACGGGACGGGACGTCCCCGCGCGCAGCGGCAGGCGTCGCACCCAGCAGCAGGGCAGGTACCGCCGCCAGCCCGACGAGTACGGCAACGCGGCGCGCTACACCGGTCGCGAGGGCAGGGCGGAGCGCGCCGCGCGGGACAGCGTCATGACGCAGGACGTTTCCGGCCAGTACGTGGACGACCTCCGCTACGACGACGCGCGTCCGTACGAGGCCGCGTCCACGCGCTCCGGCCGCCAGTCGTCTCGCAACATCGCGAACATGCAGCGCCCCAACGTGCGGCGCCGTCCGCCGCAGGGCGGACGCGGCTCGCGCCAGCAGCGCGACGGCCGGCGCCGGGCCCCGCGTCACGGCGGTGTCCTGGGCGTCGTGGAGGCGTTCTTCTCGGATGGTCGCCGCGCCGCGGCGTTCGCGCTAGTCATAGCGGCCCTCATCATCACGGTGGTCATCATCTCGTCCGTGAGCTCCTGTGCCAGGAACCAGGGCGCCACGAGCGAGAAGACCGTGCCCGTATCGACGTCGAGCTCCTCCTCAAGCACCAAGAAGAGCTCGTCTAAGACGTCGACCGAGAAGAAGGAGGCGGAGGAGGCCGCGGCGGCCGCTGCCGCCGAGAAGAAGGCGAAGGCCGAGAAGGAGGCCAACACCGAGACGAAGGTCACGGTGTCAGTGGCCGACGGCGAGGTTTCGTGGGTCGAGATCGAGGTCGACGGCAAGAGCGACGTGGCCGAGCAGGTGACCGGCCCGTGGAAGAAGACGTACACGGTCACGGACTCCATCACCATACAGGTGAGCAACCCGACGGCCGTCTCTGTCAAGAAGAACGGCAAGAAGCAGAAGTTCGACTCGAAGACCGCAGGCGTCGGCTCGATCACGATTCAGGGCACGAAGGTGACCAAGACGGACGACGCCTCCAGCTCGGACGACGCGACGTCCACGGACGGCCAGACGACCGATTCGGCAACGGGTACGACGGACGCGACGTCCACGGACGGCCAGTCCACGGACTCGACGGGCGGCACGTCGACGGACGCCGCGATGACGTCGACGCAGCAGAACGGAGCCGCGTCGACCCAGACGACCGGAACCTCGACGACCCAGACGGGCCAGACCACGGACAACGGATAGGTTTTCGATTCGCGAAGCGGGCGGGACGCGAGACCGCGCCCCGCGACCGCTTAAGAAGGGAGATGAGGCATGGCCAAGGAATCAAGCTTCGACGTGGTGTCGAGCGTTGACATGCAAGAGGTGGACAACGCGTACCAGCAGGCGGCGCGCGAGCTCACGCAGCGCTACGACCTCAAGCAGAGCAACGCCACGATCGAGTTCTCGCGCAAGGACGAGACGTTCACCGTCACGGCGCCGTCGGAGTTCGTGGCGGGGCAGGTCGTGGACGTGCTGAACGGCAAGCTCGTGAAGCGCGGCATCGAGCTGGGCGCCCTCAGGTGGGGCGAGCTCGAGCCCGCGACGGGCGCGTCCGTCAGGCGCCGCGCGCGGCTCGTGCAGGGTATCGACAAGGACACCGCCAAGAGGATCTCGAAGGACATCCGCGACCTCAAGCTCAAGTGCAAGGCGACGGTCGAGGGCGACAAGCTCCGTGTGAGCTCCGCATCGCGCGACACCCTGCAGCAGGTCATCGCCGCTCTAAAGGAAAGGGACTATGGACAGCCTCTCCAGTTCACCAACTACCGCTAGCCCACAGCGCTGCCTCTTCGTCACGCTCGGCTGCGCAAAGAACGAGGTCGACACGGACCGCATGCGCTCGCTTCTGATAGACGCGGGCTACGGCGTCGCGGAAGACGTCGACTCCGCGGACGTCGTCCTCATCAACACGTGCTCGTTCCTGGCGTCCGCCACGTCCGAGTCCATCGACACCACGCTGGACCTCGCGGACGAGGTCAGCGCAGGCGTCCGCAAGAAGCCCATCGTCATGTGCGGTTGCGTGCCGTCGCGCTACGGCGACGACCTTGACGACCAGCTGCCCGAGGTCGCGGCTTTCGTGAAGGCCGACGAGGAGGACGGCATCGTGTCCGTCGTCGACTCCGTGCTTGGCAACGACGGGCGAGAAGGGCGTGCGGACCTCACCGGCACGCACCGCACCATCGAGGGCACGAGCGCGTTCGTGAAGATCAGCGAGGGCTGCGACCGCTTCTGCGCGTTCTGTGCGATCCCCTACATCAGGGGTCGTTACAAGTCGCGAGAAGAGCAGGAGATCCTGGACGAGGTGTCCTCGCTCATGGAGGGCGGCGTCCGAGAGGTGGTCCTCATAGGCCAGGACACCGGCATCTGGGGCACGGACCTAGGAGACGGGCGCAACCTCGCCTACCTGCTGCGCAGGGTCGCTGAGGTCGTGAGGCCGTACGACGGCTGGGTCCGCGTGCTGTACCTGCAGCCCGAGGGCATGACGGACGACCTCGTGAGCGTCATCCGCGACGTGCCGGAGGTTCTGCCGTACATCGACATCCCCATACAGCACTGCTGCGAGCGCGTGCTCAAGAGCATGGGGCGCTCCGGCTCCGAGGAGCAGCTGCGCCAGCTCTTCACGCGCCTTCGCTCCGAGATTCCCGGCATGGTGCTCCGGACCACGGGGCTCGTCGGCTTCCCGGGGGAGACGGAAGAGGAGTTCGAGGCCCTTCTCGACTTCTTCAAGGAGCAGGAGTTCGACTATATGAGCGTCTTCCCGTACTCGAGGGAGGACGGCACGAAGGCAGCCAACATGGAGGGTCAGGTTCCCGAGGACGTCAAGATGGACCGCGCGCAGCGGCTGCTCGACGTTGCGGAGGAGCTTGGCTTCAGTGCCACGGCAAAGCACGTGGGCGAGAGGGTCAAGGTCATAATCGACGGCGTTGACGATTCGGACGACGGGGTGGAGCTCATCGGTCACACCTGGTTCCAGGCGCCCGACTGTGACGGTGCGGTTCACATCGAGTCCGGAGAGGCGACGGTTGGCGACGTTGTGATGGTCGACCTCGTGGATTCGTTCTGCTATGAGTTGGTCGGCGAGATTGTGGATGGAGAGTAGCCTGATGGCAGGAAAGAAGAGCAATATTTGGACCCCGGCGAACATCGTCACGTCCATTCGAGTCGTATTCGTGCCGATTTGGCTGGTGGCGGCCGAGGTCTGCGGCTCAGGCGACGGCAAGGCGTTCTCTGGCGCGGCACTGTTCGTCGCGCTTTTCTACATGGTGCTGTCCCTCACGGACAAGCTCGACGGCTATCTTGCGCGTAGTCGCAACGAGGTGACCACGTTCGGTAAGTTCCTCGACCCGATCGCCGACAAGCTCGTCGTCATCGTGTCGCTGTGCTTCCTGCTGGAGCAGGGCGCGGTTTCCGCGTGGGTGCTTCTCATCATCGTCGCGAGGGAGTTCCTGGTGTCCGGCCTGCGCATGGTCGTGGCCTCCGAGGGCACCGTCATCGCGGCGAGCAACCTCGGCAAGTGGAAGACCGCGACCACGATGGTCTCGATCTCCGGCCTGCTGCTCGTGCGCGCGCTTCCCGCGGGGCCTCTGTACACCGTCCTTCTGGGGATCTCGAACGTGCTGCTGATAATCGCGGTTGTCCTGACGGCATGGTCTGGCATCGACTACTTCATGAAGTCGTGGCGCTACATTGCGGACGCAGACTAACCTGTCGCAACCTGAGTTGAATAGCGCAAACTAGTTTCGATACTTGGGACTCGGCACCACCGGGTCCCTTTGTTTTTCTCATACGGCTCGCATGGCAAAGATTTCGGCAAAGCAAATGAGAAGTATCTGCGAGTGCGCTGCGCTAACATGGGGTGTCAACGTTGACATAGAACGGTTGTTCGTATAAGATTGCGACTGGTAGCAGAGAAGGGGAGGGCAATGGCCAAGAGCAAGGGTTCCGTGCGCGAGGTGCACGAGAAGACGTACGGAGAAGAGCGAGACAAGATGATCGACGCGACCACGTCCGAGATCATCAAGAAGTTTGGCAAGGGCTCTATCATGAGGTACGGCGACGATGGCCCGGACCTCGAGATCGAGGCCATTCCGACTGGCTCGCTCGCGCTGGACGCAGCACTCGGCATAGGTGGTGTGCCACGCGGCAGAATCATAGAGATCTATGGTCCCGAGTCCTCGGGAAAGACGACCCTCTCCCTCGAGATCCTGGCAGAGGCCCAGGCGATGGGTGGCGTGGTCGCATTCATCGACGCGGAGCACGCCCTCGACCCAGGATATGCGGCGAGGATCGGCGTCGACATCGACGAGGTACTGATTTCCCAGCCGGACACGGGAGAGCAGGCGCTTGAGATTTGCGACATGCTCGTTCGCTCCGGCGCCATCGACGTCGTCGTCGTTGACTCCGTCGCGGCACTCGTCCCGCGTGCGGAGATCGAGGGAGAGATCGGCGATACCACGGTGGGACTGCAGGCGCGTCTCATGAGCCAGGCGCTTCGAAAGCTCGCGGGCTCCCTTGCGAAGTCCAAGACCACGTGCATCTTCATCAACCAGCTTCGCGAGAAGATCGGCGTCATGTTCGGCAACCCCGAGACCACGCCCGGCGGCCGAGCCCTCAAGTTCTTCTCTTCGGTGCGCATGGACATTCGCAGGATCGACTCCATCAAGAAGAACGGCGACGTCATTGGCAACCGCGTCAGGGTGAAGGTCGTCAAGAACAAGGTGGCTCCCCCCTTCAAGCAGGCGGAGTTCGACATAATGTACGGCACGGGCATCTCCAAGGAAGGCTCGATCCTGGACATGGCCGTCGACTACGGCGTCGTGGACAAGAGCGGCTCGTGGTTCACGTACGAGACGGAGCGCCTTGGACAGGGGCGAGAGGCGGCAAAGGAGTTCCTCGCGGAGAACCCCGACCTCAGGGACGAGATCGACCAGAAGGTGCGCGTCGCCTGCGGTCTCGAGCTCGGCGACGAAAGGGTCGGTGAGCCGGTCTCCAAGCCGGCCGATGGCGAGGGCAAGGAAGCTTAGGCATGGAGTCATGGGAGCTCAACCTCCCGAAAAGGGGCGAGGCTCGGCTCGGCGCGCGAAAGCCGCGCGCCGAGCTCGTCCTTTCGGAGGAGGGGTTGGAGCGAAGGCTGTCGATTCCCGTCGTGGTTGCGAAACGTCTGAAGGGGATCGTCGACGAGAGGCCCTGGGCGGCCGACAGTGCGCGTTCCGTCATGGAGCTGGAACGGGACCTGGAGAGGAAGTGCTGCTCCGAGCGGGCGGAGTCGTTGCTTAACAGAAGGGACTACTCGACCGCCGAGATGAGGGCGAAGCTTCTGGAGGACGGGTTCTATGGTCCGGTCGTCGACGAGTACCTCAGGCGCGCGAGCGACGTGGGGTTGCTTGATGACGCGAGATACGCCGACGCCTTCATACGCTCGAAGGTGTCGTCAGGGTGGGGCGAGCGAAAGGTATCTGCCGCGCTGAGGGCAAGGGGCGTCGACGCGGGATGCCTCGACGGCTGGCCATTCGAGTACTTCGACGAGGGCAACGAGTTCGAGCGCGCCTTGCAGATTGCATCAAGGAAGACGTTCTCGGAGCGGAACAGGTTCTCTAAGGTGGTTCGCTTCGTGATGGGGAGAGGCTTCTCGGGGGCGGTGGCATATGACGTGGCCCACAAGATTTGTGACGATGCAGAGTGAGACTGCGTTTGCAGTAATTATGTCGCCAGAAGTACGACGTTTCATGTAAGCGGAAGGCCAGATTGACAGTCTGCCCGAATAAACTTACGATAAATGTGCCGTTTGAGTATTTTCTCGTCTGCTGTTATGGCAGCTGACGTTCATTAGTTGATATCTGTTCTGCTGACATAGGCTTTCCAGGGCCGGGATTTTCCTCTGATGGCGGGTTCTGCCAAGAATGGCAGTCTCCTGAACCACTATGCACGTTCATACATCAAGGAGCCCAGACATGGAAATCGTAATTGGAATTGTCTGCCTCGTCGTAGGCGCGCTCGTCACCTATTTCGTGGTTACGAGTGGTAACAACTCGAAGGTCCAGGAGGCCAACAAGGCCGTCGAGGACGCGAGGGAACAGGCGGAGCGCATCGCAAGCGACGCGAAGCACGATGCGGAGACCGCGAAGAAGGCCGCGCTCGTCGAGACGCGCGAGCAGATTCTGCAGCTGAAGCAGAAGTCCGAGTCTGACGAAAAGAAGCGCAAGCAGGAGATCCAGAAGCTAGAGAACAGGATCATGCAGCGCGAGGAGTCTCTCGACCGCAGGAACGACGCGCTCGACCGCAAGGAGCACCAGCTCTCGAGTCTCCAGGGGCAGCTGGACAAGCGTAAGAGCGAGGTGGACCAGCTCTTCCACAAGCAGACCTCGGAGCTCGAGCGCATCGCCGACCTCACGAGGGAGGATGCGCACCAGGAGCTGCTGGACAGGGTGCGTTCCGAGGCCGTCCGCGACGAGGCCCAGATCCTGCGCGAGTCGGAGCAGCGGGTTCGCGCGCAGGCTGACAAGACGGCACGCGAAATCGTCTCCACCGCCATCCAGCGCTGCGCCGCGGACCAGGCCGGCGAGATCACCGTCACCTCCGTGCACATTCCCTCCGACGACCTCAAGGGTCGCATCATCGGTCGCGAGGGAAGGAACATCCGAACCTTCGAGCAGGTAACGGGCGTATCCCTTGTAATCGACGACACGCCCGAGACCGTCGTTCTCTCGAGCTTCAACCCCGTCCGCCGCGAGACGGCGCGCGTGGCGCTCGAGAACCTCATCGCGGACGGCAGGATTCATCCCGCGCGCATCGAGGAGATGTACAAGAAGGCCGAGAAGCTCGTGAGCGAACGCGTCCAGGAGGCTGGCGAGCAGGCTGCGTTCGACGCCGGCATCCACGACCTGCACCCGGAGCTCGTGAAGACGCTTGGTGCGCTGCGTTACCGGACGTCGTTCGGGCAGAACGTGCTGCAGCACTCGATTCAGGTGAGCGAGCTCTGCGGAATCATGGCGTCCGAGCTTGGCCTCGACCCCACTCCCGCCAAGAGGGCGGGACTCCTCCACGACCTCGGAAAGGCAATCGACCACGAGGTCGAGGGCCCGCACGCGGTGATCGGCGCCGACCTCTGCCGTCGCTATGGCGAGAAGCCCGAGATCGTGCACGCAATCGAGGCGCACCATGCCGACATCGAGCCCGACACCGTCCTCGACGTCCTCGTCCAGGCCGCAGACGCCATCTCGGCCGCACGACCCGGTGCTCGTCGCGAGTCCGCCGAGAACTACATCAAGAGGCTCGAGAAGCTCGAGGAGATCTCGAACGCCCATGAAGGCGTCGAGCGCACCTACGCCATGCAGGCCGGTCGTGAGCTCCACGTCATGGTTGAGCCCGAGAAGATCTCCGACGCCGAGGCCACGGTGCTTGCCCACGACATCGCGAAGCAGATCGAGGACGAGATGGAGTATCCCGGTCAGGTGCGCGTCGTCGTGATTCGCGAGTCTCGCGCGGTCGACATCGCAAAGTAGCTGCGATGTTCGATTCCGCGTCAAGCCTCGTGGACTTCGTCGCCTCCATGGGCGGCGAGAGGTCGCTGAGGGTAGAGGAGAACTACGGAGACGGATTCGTCCGTCTCCGGGTTGCCGAGGCCGAGAGGCGTCAGGCAAAGCATGACATCCGCTGCATCGAGGACGTCGTGATAGAGATGCTTCGAAACTCGCGCGATGCCGGCGCCGAGAACATCTTCGTCGCGACGACGCGTGAGGGCGAGAAGCGCTACCTCACCGTCCTCGATGACGGATGCGGCATCCCGGAGGAGATGCAGGACAGGATCTTCGAGGCACGTGTGACCTCGAAGCTCGAGTCAGTCCACATGGACCGGTGGGGAATTCACGGCAGGGGTATGGCGCTCTATTCCGTCAGGGAGAACGCCAAATCCGCACGGGTGATGTCATCGGCACCGGGACTTGGCAGCGCCATCAGGATTGTCACCGACGCAGAGAGCCTTGCGGAGCGCAAGGACCAGTCTACCTGGCCGACGCTCGGTACGGACGACGAGGGCAATCGGGTCGTCGCCACGGGTCCGCACAACATCGTGAGAACGTGCTGCGAGTTCGCGCTCGAGGAGCGGGGGAGATGCAACGTGTACTTCGGGTCGCCCGCCGAGATGGTGGCGACGGCCAGAAGGCGCGTAAAGCCTACGGTCGAAGGCTCTTCTCTGCTGTTCATCGACGACTTGGGCGAGCTGCCCGTGTTGGAGAGGATGCATGCCGCCGCGGACGCCTCCGAGCTCATGAGGGTCTCGGCGAGCCTTGGGCTCGACATGAGCGAGAGGACCGCGCACCGCATCATAGCGGGCCAGATACATCCGCAGCGGAACGTGTTGAAGCGACTCACGCACAAGAGCGACAAGTCGATCGAACGCGCGATCGACCTCATGAAGGACAGGCGCGGCCTGAAGATATCGAAGGGGGACGCGGAGGAATTCTCTCGCGCGGTCGAGAGGGACTTCAGGACCCTTGCGGACAAGTACTACCTGAACCTTTCGGACGAGCCGCGAATTCGCGTGTCCCGCGGAAAGATCGTCGTGACGTTCGACATAGACGAATCGGATTAGAATCACGGGATTGACGTTTGTACAGGAAATGGTACCTTCAGTACGTCAATAACCCATACCAGAAACGAAACAGCTCGCAGCGTAATCAGGAGTTACAGAGATGGAGTTTCTCAAGGTCTCCAGCAAGTCGTCCCCGGCATCCGTAGCAGGTGCTATCGCCGGCATGGTGAAGGACGGTGTCCCGGTGAACATGCAGGCGGTAGGAGCAGGAGCCGTCAACCAGGCCATAAAGGCCGTAGCCATCGCGCGTGGCTTCCTAATCCCCACGGGCGTGGACATTTCCTGTGCGCCCACGTTTGCCGACATCGACATCAACGGCGACAACAGGACGGCAATTCGCATAGCGGTCTACGTCCATCGCCTGGTTCCCGCGGCTCGCACGGAGTCGTCGCCACACGAAACAACGGAGTTGGTCTAGCTTGTCTTACGTTCCACAGCTCGTAGGGAAAACCTACCACGTCCGAACGTTCGGATGCCAGATGAACCTTCACGACTCGGAAAGGGTGGCGGGTCTTCTGGACGACTGCGGTTGCGTCCAGGTAAGCGACGTCTCCGAGGCGGACGTCGTCGTGTTCATGACGTGCTCCGTGCGCGAGAAGGCGGACACGCACCTGTACGGCGAGGCGTCTAACCTGGTGAGGTTGCCAAAGCCGCCCTGCGGGAGGCGCGTCGTTGCCATAGGCGGCTGCATTGCGCAGCGCGATGGCGAGGCCCTCAAGAAGAAGATTCCCAACGTGGACGTCGTGTTCGGCACGAGCGCGCTCGCGTCCGTGCCACAGCTCCTGGTGGACGCCTTCGAGGACGGCGACGATGGAGAGGTGTTCGTCGACACGGTCGAGGAGGGCAGGGGCTTCTCAACGGAGCTTCCGAGCCATCGCGAGCAGCAGTTCCACGCATGGGTTCCCATCATGACCGGTTGCAACAACTTCTGCACGTACTGCATCGTGCCGTACGTTCGTGGACGCGAGAAGAGCCGTGTCTTCGAGCGCATCGTGGACGAGTGCTGCCGCCTGGTGGACGACGGCGTGCGCGAGGTGACGCTGCTCGGCCAGAACGTCAACTCGTACGGCAAGGACCTATATGGCGAGCTTCGCTTTTCGGAACTGCTTCGCGCGGTGGGGGAGACGGGCGTCGAGCGCATAAGGTTTACGTCATCGAACCCGAAGGACCTCTCGCCCGAGATCATCACCGCGATGGCGGAGGTGCCCAACGTGATGCCGCACCTGCACCTTGCGGTCCAGAGCGGCTCGTCGCGCGTGCTGAAGACCATGAACCGGAGCTACACGCGAGAGCAGTACATCGACCTTGCGAAGAGAATCAAAGCAGCCGTTCCGGGCATCGCGCTTACCACCGACATCATCGTAGGGTTCCCGGGGGAGACGGAGGAGGACTTCGAGCAGACGCTCTCGCTTGTCCGCGAGGTGGGCTTCTCTTCCGCGTATACGTTCATCTATTCCAAGCGTCCGGGCACGCCTGCCGCGAAGATCGAGGATGACACTCCGCGCGAGGTGATTCAGGAACGCTTCGACAGGCTTGCCAGGCTCGTGGAGGACCTCGCGCACGAGGCGAACCAGGTCGACCTGCACACGACGGTCACGTCGCTTGTGGAGGGGACTTCGAAGCGCGACAGCTCCGTGCTCGTGGGACACAGCCCGAAGAACCAGACCGTCCTGTTCGACCTGCCTGAGGGCAAGGCGGCAGATGACTTCGTCGGCAAGATGTGCGACGTCGAGGTGGACGTCGCGAAGACGTGGTACCTGCGGGGTAAGCTGGTCGGCGAGCCGCGATGAGCGACGGCAGGCCTAGGCTGATAGCGATCGTGGGACCGACCGCCTCGGGCAAGAGCTCCCTTGCGGACGAGGTGGCCCTGCGACTTGGGACGTCGGTCGTGTCAGTGGACTCCATGCAGGTGTATCGCGGCATGGACATCGGCACGGCGAAGGAGCCCAAGGAGTCAAGGCGCGTTCCGCTGCTCATGGTGGACGTTGCGGACGTGAGGTCTGACTATTCCGCCCAGGTGTTCCAGCGGGAGGCGAGGGCCTGCGTGGACGGGTTGCTCCAAAACGGCAGGGTACCCGTGCTGTGCGGCGGCACTGGCCTCTACCTCGACGCCGTGATCGACGAGATGGACTTCCCGCGCGGTACGAAGGGCGGCGACTCACGGCGCAAGTACGAGGAACTGGCTCGTCGACAGGGAGCCGCGGCGCTGTGGGAGATGCTCAGGAGCCGCGACGCAAGGAGTGCGGAACTCATACACCCCAACAACGTACGCAGGGTTGAGCGTGCGCTCGAGTTGCTGGACGAGGGAACGTCCTACGCAAAGGAGCACGAGGGACTCAAGAGACACGCCCCTCATTACGTCGCATCGATCTTCGCAACGGTTCGTAGGAGAGAAGAGCTGTACAGACGCATCGACGCCCGTGTGGACGCGATGATGGCAGCAGGTTTGGTGGAAGAGGTCAAAGCCCTTCTCGACCAGGGCCTGCGAGAATCGACTACCGCAGCGCAGGCCATAGGGTACAAGGAAGTAGTTGAGTACCTGGACGGAAACTGCGGGCTCGAGGAGTGCGTGGAGACGATAAAGCTCAGGTCGCGACGTTATGCGAAGAGGCAGCTGTCATGGATACGCCGCGACGGCAGGGCGCGAGAGGTCGACTTGGATGCCATGACGATCGAAGAGGCATCAGAGTTTGTGATTGACGGCTTCAAGAGCGATGGAGATGAGTAGGTGGGAAGGTTCAAGCCACTTTACACCGCGCCGGTCCCCGAGAGGGCGATTCTGGTTGGCGTCGACATGGGCGATTCCGAATGGTCGATCGAGGAGTCCATGGACGAGCTTGAGCGGCTGGCTCAGACAGATGGCGCGGAAGTAGTCTACCGGATGGTACAGAGGCTGGACGCACCCGTACCGAAGACGTTCATTGGAAGCGGCAAGTCCGAGGAGCTCGTAAGCCTTGTGAGGAACCTGGAGGCGGACGTCGTCATCTTCGACGACGAGTTGACTCCGTCACAGCAATCGAACCTTGAGCGTATTTTCGGCCGCGACGTAAAGGTGATAGACAGGACTGCGCTGATACTCGACATATTCGGCGAACACGCGAAGACGAACGAGGGAAGGCTGCAGGTTCAGCTTGCGCAACTGCAGTATGTCTACCCACGCCTCAGGGGCATGTGGAGCCACCTTGTGGGCGAACAGACCCGCGGAGGAATCGGAAGCCGCTTTGGACAGGGCGAGAGCCAGCTCGAGGTCGACAGGCGTCTTGTGAGGAAGCGCATCTCCTGGCTAAGGAAAGAGCTTGATAGGCTCGAAACGCGTCGCGGAGTCCGAAGCAAGGCGAGATGGGACTCTGGCATCTACCGGGTTGCCCTCGTTGGCTATACGAATGCCGGCAAGTCAACCCTTCTTAACAGACTCACGAACGCCGGAGTCTACGTCCAGGACGAGCTGTTCGCAACGTTGGACCCCACTACACGCGCCATGGACCTTGAAGAGGGTAGGAGAATCACCGTTACGGATACGGTGGGATTCATACAGAAACTTCCAACTATGCTTGTGGAATCCTTCAAGTCGACCCTAGCGGAAGTCACGGCGGCTGACCTCATACTTAAGGTGGTAGATTGCAATGACAGGAATGCTGGCAAGGAAATCGCTGCCGTAGACTCGATTCTGAAGGAGATAGGCGCAGACGAGATCCCATCGGTTGTCGTATATAACAAGATGGACCTGCTTGACGAAGATGAAAGGGCCCACCTGCTTGCATCGAATCCCGAATCCGAGTTCATCTCTGCAAAAGAGGGCACGGGGATAAAGGGCTTGCTCTATCGCGTTTCGCAAGAGGCCTCTCGTGGGGATAAGACGATAACGGTCCTGATACCGTACGAGAAGGGCTTGCTCATGAAGATGGTTCACGAGAGATGCCAAGTCATCAGCGAGAGATACGAGCAGAAGGGCCTATTGGCTACCGTCAAAGCGTCCGCAAGAATGTATGAGACGCTCAATCCTTATAAGGTCGAGGAAGAGTAGGGAAGACCACGAAGCCGCAGTAAATCAACCCATGAAGGGCAATGAGAGAAGCAGCAGGACAGGCTGGTGGAGCAGGTAAATTGGAAGAGCATGGCGTCCCACGCACTCAAGTGGGGCGCCTTTTAGCTTCGAGAACCACACTGGAAATCCGGACTTTTTAACATGCGTAGTGAGGGAGTTTGCGGAGAGATAGAGGAACGCATAGGGGATAAGGGGATAGTAATCACCAGAAGAGAAGGACGGTCCTGGAAATCCGGCCCAAGAAAGCCAACCGCAATCATAGAGCCCTCGCGGAAGAAAGAATCTTTGACCAAGGAGAGATAGGTACCCCTGAGGAGCGTGGAGGGAAGAGAGGAATAGGAGCGCTAGAACAACGGCTCCGAATATTCCCTTGGGTAGGATTCTCTGTCTATCTAGGATATAAGTCGTAAGAGTACATGCCCCCATACAGAAGATGATGCCAAAGTTGATAGGAATGTCCACGCGCGCGACAGACGTCGCGACAAATATAAGGAGGGCTACGAATAGGTATTTGCCCGCTCGTCGTAGGTTGTCATGCGAGTAGGAGTACATGGAGCCGGCAACAAAGACAAACGTCCATGAAATGCTCGCCCTCCATATATCTACGAAGGGCGGAGCGAAGAAGTCCAGGCGAACACCCGCGAGAAACCTAAGGTCATAGCAATAGTGGAACAGAACCATCGATATGACCGAAAACCCACGTATCAAATCAAACGCATGGACTCGATCAAGAACGGCACTCTCTGTGGCGTCTTTGCAAAGCATAAGATCCTTACGAGATGGACCTGAAGAGACCTGTCACCCTGCCGAGAATTATGGGATTTTGAACATAGATTGGCTCCATCGAGTCATTCTCGGGCTGAAGTCGAATGCGGTCCTTCTCGCGGTAAAACGTCTTGACCGTTGCAGAATCATTAATCAGTGCCACGACAATCTCACCGTCATGAGCATCTTGTTGCTCCTTCACAACGATGTAGTCGCCGTCGAGGATTCCGGCGTTAATCATCGAGTGACCATGCACTCTGAGAACGAATGAGCTTGCATCGCCAACAATGCTTGTCGGAAGGGTGAGTGTTTCTTCGACGTTTTGCTCGGCAAGTATAGGTATGCCCGCGGCAACCCTACCAACCAGGGGCAAACTGATGGAGTTCGAATCCAAATCCTGTCTAATCTCAGCAACTCCCTTAGTGCCGATGGCGGAGTTGGAACGACGTCCTTCCCCGTCAACAACCTCAATCGTACGAGGCTTCTTTGAGTCGCGCTTAATGTAGCCACGCTCCTGAAGAACCTTGAGGTGCATATGCACGGTCGACGGGGACGCAAGGCCGACTGCCTTCCCGATTTCACGCACCGAGGGTGGGAAACCGTGCTCGTCAGTGTACTTGCAGATGAAGTTGTAGATATCTAGCTGACGCTTGCTGAGTCGGTCCTTAGACATGTTCTCCTCCTTCGACTGATGCAATGATATTTCATTTGCCAAATGAATTCAAACAGATGTTCTGATTTGCATTGACACAAACATATGTTCTCCTTAATATCGTACCTATGTTCGGAGTCGAATTGATGTCCACCGTCTCGATTAAAACAGGTGGCAACAACTTCGAGAGAGAAGACAATATGAGCAACGCAACTCAGCGCAAGTACACGAGCTATAGCTTTACCACCGACGGGTCGCTCGCACTTAGCCCGCAAAGCCATACCTTTGTAGTTATTTCCGGAAACGTTACGAAGCCCGCTTGTGTAAGCAGCAGATATAAAGGCAGGATTCGCAACAGACAAGAAGGCAAGAGAAGCGACCGGATCGGGCCGGTGTCAATCGCGGTTCTCGCCCTTGCAATAGTGGCGAGCGTGGTAATTGGAAGCTTCGGCATTCAAGTGGCGGAAGCCTCGAGAATTTCCCATGCTTTCGAAGACGTTAAGGTCAGCAAGGTGGCTGCAAAGCAGGGATCGTCTATATGGTCATATGCAGAGATGTGCAAAGTTAAGGGCGTATCGACTAAAGAAATTGCAGACTGGATTCTAAGCAAGAATGATGTCGGCGTTAACGGACTGGTACCCGGCACTGAGATCGTTTTGCCAAACTATCAAGCGTAAGTTTCTCTCTTTTGCTACTAATATTTCGTGAAATGATTCAATTTCCTCCTGAGCGGTTTTGATTGTGGGAATTGTGTTAATCTTCCTACTGTAAAACTGTAAGGGAGGTATTTTGCGCTGTCCCAAATGTGGCTGCACCGAGTCGAAAGTCGTTGACTCTAGGCCTTCTGAAAGTAATGACGCGATTAGACGTAGGCGTGAGTGCGTGAAGTGTGGCACTCGTTTCACTACCTATGAGCGTCGGGAAGAAATGCCGCTTCTTGTCATAAAAAAAGATGGTTCCAAAGAAACCTTCGATAGACAAAAGATCATGCGAGGCCTCGTCGCCGCGACGGTCAAACGCGACGTGCCTTTGGAACGTCTCAATGCGCTGATCGACGATATCGAGTCATACCTCAGAGACCATGGTATGACTGAGGTTGAATCGCAGGAGATTGGTAAGCTCGTACTGCAGAGGCTCGTTGCAATTGACAAGGTGGCCTACGTCAGATTTGCATCTGTGTACAGGGACTTCAAAGACGTTGACGAGTTCAACGAGGAGCTTAGGAGTCTTGCGGATGAATAGCAGGCAAATCAATCTGAACATACAGAGGCTTGACAATGATGTCGAGCTGCCCAGATACGCATATCCGGGGGATGCAGGTCTTGATCTGAGGTCGAATGCGGACCTGGTTATCGAACCCTTTGAGCGAAGGTTAATCCCCACGGGGCTTGCCATCGCAATTCCGGAGGGATACGCGGGGTTTGTGCAGCCGCGCAGCGGGCTTGCACTAAGGCAGGGCCTCTCTTTCCCCAATACGCCCGGACTAATCGATTCACACTATCGTGGCGAGCTGAAGGTTGTGGCCATCAACCTTGATTCGCACAATCCTATCCGCATCAAGAGGGGCGATAGAATTGCCCAGCTCGTGATACAAGAGGTGCCCGTTGTCAATCTCGTCGAGGTTAAAGAACTGGACGAGACTGACAGGGGATCTGGCGGTTTCGGTTCAAGTGGCGTTTAGACGCCTTTTGGATAGGTCTTTCGACCTGAGTATCTGTTTGTCTGTACCAAGAAGGGGAGTTCCATGGACAAGTTCTTTCATATTGGGAAAAGGGGCTCGTCGATCAGCGATGAGCTACGCGCTGGTCTCACGACGTTCCTCGCCATGGCCTACATCATTGCGGTAAACCCCGCAGTGCTAAGCGGCGCCGTGCTAGGCGCTGACGGTAAGCCTCTGACCAGTGCGCTCGTCACTGCCACCTGCGTTGGCGCCGGCATCATGACCATTATCATGGGTCTCGCTGCAAATCGTCCACTCGCCTGCGCCTCTGGCCTTGGCGTCAACGCGATGATTGCCGCAGCCACCCCTGGCATGTGCGGTGGCGATTGGCATGAGGCCATGGGCATCGTCTTCGTCGAGGGCATGGCCATCCTCATCCTCGTCCTTTGTGGGCTTCGCGAGAAGATCATGGACGCGATTCCTGTCAGCCTTCGACACGCAATCTCCGTTGGCCTCGGTCTTTTCATCGCAATGATCGGCCTCGTTAACGCAGGCATCGTCGTTGCTGGAAAGGGCACTGTCGTTACCCTCGGCAACGTATACGACCCCGCGTTCATTGTTGGCATTGTATCCATCGTCGCAACGCTCATCTTTGCTGCTCTTAACGTTAATGGTGGAATCCTCTTCGGCATCATCGTTGCCGTTCTCGTAGGAATCCCCCTTGGTGTGACTGCCGCTCCCAAGGGCATCGTCGACGCACTGGACTTCTCTACGGTCGGCGCTCCTTTCATGTCTGACAAGAACGGAACCATTGGGCTGATCAAGGTATTTGCGAACCCGACGGCCCTCGTTTTTGCGTTCTCGCTCATGATGTCTGACTTCTTCGACACCATGGGAACGGCAATGGCCGTTGCTAAGAACGGCGATTTCCTCACCGAGGACGGCAACGTCGAGAACATCAAGGAGATCCTCATCGTCGACTCTGCGGCAGCCGCCGTGGGTGGCGCAATGGGTGTGTCCTCCATCACCACCTTCGTCGAGTCCGCCTCTGGCGCCGCTGATGGTGGCCGCACTGGCCTCACCTCCGTCACCACTGGCGTCCTGTTCATCCTCGCCGCTTTCTTCGCCCCCCTGATTTCCGTTGTCAGCTCCGCTGCAACCTGCGGTGCACTTGTCTACGTCGGTTTCCTCATGATGACTGAGGTGCGCGAGATCGACTGGACCGACCTCCTGCAGGGCTTCCCCGCATTCCTCACCACTGCCGGAATCGCAATGACCTACTCAATCTCCTCCGGCATCGGCCTTGGCTTCATCGCCTATGGCCTCACCGCCATCGTTACTGGCAAGGTTAAGGAGATCAAGCCGTTGATGTGGGTCGCCATCGTGGCGTTCATCATCTATTTCCTGATGTCCTAGTCTCGGCTCACGAGGGCCCGGCGCCGCCGGGCCCTTTTTTGCAAGTAAAGGAAGGGGAGTGCATGGCTCACCACGAAAGAGAAATCATAGGCGTCGACGACCGCGTGTCTGTTGGACGTGCCATACCTCTTGGCATCCAGCATATGATGAGCATGTTCGGTTCCACCGTCTTGGTGCCCGTCCTCACGGGTCTCAACCCGAACGTCGCCATAATGTGCTCCGGTATCGGAACGATCTGCTACCTGCTCGTCACGCACAACAAGATTCCAAGCTACCTCGGCAGCTCGTTTGCCTTCATCAGCCCTATCCTCGCGGCGACGGCGGCGACGGGAAGCATACACACGGCACTCTCGGGCGTCGTGGTGGCCGGCCTTGTGTTCCTTGCCACCGCAGGAATCATCAAGCTCGTCGGTACCGGGTGGCTCGACAGGCTCCTTCCGCCCGTACTTGTCGCCTCGGTCATGGTCGTCATTGGAGTCGGCCTTTCTGCGACCGCGGCGAAGATGGCACTTAACTCATCAACGGATTCGTTTGTAGCAAGCGGTGCGATAGTCGCTGCAATCACGCTTGTCGCGGCGGTGGTCTTCTCCAGCATGGGAGGCCTCGTCGGAACGCTGCCGATCCTCCTTGCCATCATCGTCGGCTACATCGCTTCCAGCTTCTTCAGGCTCGTTGACTTCTCGAAGGTCGTCTCTGCCCCCTGGATCGGGCTTCCGCCCATTCAGGCGCCGCACTTCGATCCGGGTGCCGTGGCCCTCATCGCCCCTGTCGCTATCGTGGTAGTTATCGAGCACATCGGACACCTCCTTGCAGTCGGTGAAATCGTTGGCAAGGACTACCGAGAGATGCTTCCTCGCTCGCTTGCAGGCGACGGCCTGTCAACGCTCATCTCTGGCTTCCTTGGAGGCCCTCCCACCACGACGTATGCCGAGAACATCGGCGTCATGAGCGTCACCCGCGTCTACTCTACGCAGGTCTTTTGGTATGCGGCTGGCTTTGCGCTGCTGGTAGGCGGCTTCTGCCCCAAGCTCGCTGCGTTCATCAACTCAATCCCCGTCCCCGTCATGGGCGGCGTGAGCCTCCTTCTGTTCGGCCTCATCGCGTCGAACGGCCTTAGGATGCTTGTGACCAATCATGTCGACTTCGACGAGAACCGCAACCTCATGATTGCGTCCGTCGTCATCATCCTTGGCGTCGGTATGGAGACCTCCGGCATCTCCATTCCCATTGGGTCCTACACCCTTCCCGGAATGGCCACGTCCACGCTTGTGGGAATCATCATGAACCTGATTCTTCCGCCCGCAAAGCCAAAGAACGAGGCTGTGGATAGCCAGAAGTAGGAAGACGAGAAAAGCTTCCAAATCCGTAATCGGCCGCATGCATTTTGTATGTGGCCGATTATATTGTGCGCTATTTAAAAGAGTCGGGTATACTGCCACTAGAACAGACTCCGAAGAAGGGACCCGACATGGATCAGATCAAGAAGGACCTTGTCGTTATCGGCGGAGGGCCAGCCGGTCTATCTGCCGCCATCTACGCTCAGAGAGCTCTTCTCGACAACGTCGTCCTGGAGCAGGAGGCGGTCGGAGGACAGGTAATCCTCACGAGCGAGGTCGACAACTATCCAGGCGTTCCTCACACCGATGGCTACAGTCTCGTCGAGGCAATGCAGATCCAGGTCAAAGACCTTGGCGGAACCATTCAGATGGAAGTTGTCAGAAGCGTCGAGAAGAACGGGGATGACTTTGTCGTCACGACCTCGGAGCACGAGTACGTTGCCAAGGCAGTGATCGTGTCTGGTGGTGCTACGCCGCGGCACGCGGGATTTGCCGGCGAGAAGGAGTTTGGCGGAAGGGGAGTGTCCTACTGCGCCACATGCGACGGTATGTTCTATCGCGGCAAGCGGGTCTTCGTTGTCGGAGGGGGCAACTCCGCGGCAGAGGAGGCGCTCTTCCTCACCAAGTTTGCAGATAAGGTCACCATGGTCGTGCGCAAGGACCACATGAGGGCCCAGGCGGCAGTGCAAAGCCAGATCGAGAAGAGCGACAAGATAGACGTCATGTTCAACTCGAAAGTGGCTTCCGTCTCTGGAGATGGCCTCCTTGAGTCGATCACGTTTGAGGACACCGTTACGGGTGAGAAGACTACGCAGGAGTTCGACAAGGGCTCGTTTGGCGTCTTTGTGTTTGTGGGACGCGTTCCCGCTAGCGAGCTCGTGCGTGACCTCGTCGAAAGGGATTCGAGCGGTTACGTCATAACCGATGACCACATGGCAACCGCCACGCCAGGACTCTATGCGGCCGGCGACATACGTCAGAAGGCACTCAGGCAGATTGTCACGGCGGTCTCTGACGGCGCCATTGCAGCCACAAGCGTTGCGGGATTCCTTGGGCAGCCGGTTGAGGGCTAGTTTTTTGAAATTCGCGTACTGTTACGCCACCCTTGGTACGAGGGTGGCGTTTTTGCTGCTTGTTGACTTGTAACTTGAGAGTTCTGGAAAACCCTCAAGTATATTATGTAACGTTAAAGCTACCTTTCAGCTCGCTAGAAGATATGGTTGAGGGTTACAGTGGCTCCTGAAACAAGTCGGGCATGGAGCATGACTGGCCACGCAACCTACGTAGCGCAAGGGCGTAAATAGTGGTGAGTGCCGAGGGTTACGTTGCGGACAGACTGTAGTTCGAACAGTTCGAACGGACTGCAGTTACGGAATGGCAATCACCAAGCACGCTCGGACGCATACCTTCATGTACCATCGGGTGCGTTGATAGTATTGGGACGTGCAACATGTCCGGGTGACGTGATGATTCCTGCGTACGGGAAGGCGTTATCGTGATACTTGCTGGGCGCTAGGCTGCGACCGACGGACCAACTTGGGAGCACGCGGAAGACTCAGGTGCCATTTTGCGATTACGTGTGGTTCTGGCAATAGCCATATCAGCCGTGAGACGATCCGGTAGACGCAGCACGGTCCATGAACTAGCAACACGGGCGTACGGTCCAAATAGTCCTAAAACCGTGATAATATATCTTATGTAAAGTAAGAGTGTTTCTCTCATACGAGGCATCGATGCCCAAGGCCGTCCAGCTTCCACTACCTCGAGTCGTGCTCCGCCCGAAGCTTGCGAATCTGGTGGCGTAGGCGCGACGACTTCGGTCTCCAGTTGGACGTAAGCGAGCTTCCGAACATCTGCCACAGCTGCTCGCGCACCTCGTCCTGCCTGTTGGCGTCCAGAATCAGCAGCAGGTTGTCGAGCGCCTGGAGCTTGACGCTTCCCGTGGGAACGACCTCCTCGCCGGCGCGGTCTATTAGGACCACGCGCACGGACTTGGGCCACGCGATGTCGCGGATGAGCTTGCCCTCGCACTCCGACCCGGCGCCCACGACGAAGTTCTGCAGGCACTTCTCGCCGTTACCGTTCAGGCGGTCCGAGTCCTTGTGGCCCATGTTACCCAGAAGCCGACCCAGAAGGTGCTCGTAGAACGCATCGACTTGCAGAAGGTTTGCGGTCACGTAGGAAAGGATGGACACGATTGAGACGGACAGCAGCGCGTCCATGCTGCCCGTGAGCTCGAACGCGAGCACGACCGCCGTGACGGGGGCCCTCACGACCGAGGCAAACAGGCCCCCAATGCCCAGGACGATGAAGTTCGTGACGAAGACGGAAGGGAGTCCCAGATAGCTGACGGCAAGCCTGCCGAACAGGCAGCCGAGGAGCGCTCCCATGACGCAAAGCGGGAATAGCGTGCCGCCGGGGGCTCCGGAGCCAAAGCAGAGCGTCGTGAAGAGGTACTTCCCCAAGAGGAGAAGCGCTATCGTCCCGATGGCGAGCGACTGCTGCTGCGCGAGGCGCTCCACGATCGCGTCGCCGCCGCAGGCGAGGTCTGGTGCCAGGAAGATGAGGACGCCTGAGGCGAGGAACGGGATGATGAGTCGTGTGTACGGCGCGTGTCGGCTGATCTTGTCGAACTGCTCCGTCATCCAGAACATGCCGCGGTTGTGCGCGGCGCCGGCGATGCCGCAGAAGATGCCGAGCGCGATGACGAACGCGTAACTGTGGTGCGGCAGGTCCGCCGCGAACACGAACTGCAACACGGGCCTCACGCCAAGGACCTGAGACACCACGAAATCGGAGCTGATGGCCGCCGCCATGACGGACACGATGAGCGGGGCGCTGAACTCCTTGTGAATCTCCTCGATCGCGAAGAGCACGCCCGTGAGCGGCGCGTTGAACGCGGCGGACATGCCGGCCGCGGCGCCGCAGGTGGTAAGCAGGCGCTCCTCTCCCCTTTCGCGCCCCATCAGCTTCGAGACCGCCTTGCCGGCCATGCCGCCGAGCTGGACGCTTGGTCCTTCTCGCCCGAGCGAGAGGCCACCCAGCGCGCAGAGCGTGCCCTCGACGAACTTGGCGGAAAGCACGCGCCACCACGGCATGTCGAGGCGGCCGATCACCTCGGCATCGATCTGCGGGATGCCGGAACCCTGCGTGTAGGGCTCCCATACCATGAGACGGCAAACGACGCCGCAGATGACGACGAGAAACGCGAACCACAGGGGCAGGAACGCCCAGTTGGACTGGATTGCGGCCGCAATGGCGCGCAGGAGGGTCTCGGCGTGCGATAGCGCCAGGCGGTAGAGCGAGACGACCGCGCCCGCCGCGACGCCCACGAAGAGGCCCTCGCCGATCATGTATGCCTGGAAGCGCCGCGAGAAGTGCCTGCTCACGATGTCCTTACGTCTTGCCATGCGTCAGTCCATTCCGCGTCCAATGAGAGGCACCTGCCAGCGGAAGCCGACAGGTGCCCGATCAAGCTACTTGCCTGTTGTCACGATGCCCTACGACTACCTTACCTTGATGAGCGTGAAGACGTCCTGGTCGTAGGCAGCGCCGATCTCCTTGCGCGGGTCGAGGTAGCAGAGCTCTAGGATGAAGCCGAAGCCCTTGACCTCCGCACCGGCCTGCTCCACGAGCTTGGCCGTGGCGACGGCGGTGCCGCCGGTGGCAACGAGGTCGTCGATGACGAGCACCTTGTCGTCCGCGGAGAGCGCGTCCTTGTGGATCTGGAGCTCGTCCGTGCCGTACTCGAGGGAATACGTCTGCGAGTAGACCTCGCGGGGCAGCTTGCCCGGCTTGCGCGCGGGGACGAAGCCAGCGCCCAGGCGATACGCGACGGGAGCGCCCACGAGGAAGCCACGCGCCTCCGCACCCACGACCTTGGTGATGCCTTCGCCCTTGAAGTGGTTCGCGAGGTCGTCGATGGCCGCAGCGAAGCCCTTGGGGTCCGCCATGAGGGGCGTGATGTCCTTGAAGATGACGCCAGGCTCGGGGTAGTCGGGAATGTCCACGATCAGGCCTGCGTAGTCGCTCTCTGCCACGGGTGTTCCTTTCACTTGTTTCGCACTGCCAAGTACGTAATTCTACTCTTCCATCTCGCTGAAGGTCTTCGAGATCTGCCTGCGGATGAGGGTGTCGCGTACCTGCCCCGTGAGCGCGAGCATCTCGGAGAGGGCCTGGCCAAACTGCTGGCGGTTCTCCTCCGTGCGCTCCATCTCGACCCCGCCGCCCTTCTTGGCGAACACGACGAGCGCCTGCTCGAACATGGCGCTCTCGCGGTTGGCTGCCGTGACGTACTGGCGGAGGTTCTTCGGGCCGATGCCAAAGTGCCGAAGCTCTCCGCAGGTCCTGATGAGCTGGAAGTCCTTGCCGTCCACGAGCGAGCGGCCGTGCGGCGACTCGCGCAGCCGGATCACGCCGGCCTCGGAGAGCTGGCGCACGAAGCTCACGGGCACGCCCAGGAGCTCGGGCATGCGGTCGATGGGGTGGAACTTCTGGCGGACCTCCTCGTCGTCCTCCCCGATGTTGGGATACGGCGTCTGGGCAAGGTTCGCACGCCCTTCTCCCCCATCAAGCTGCTGCTTAATGACGGAGAGCGGCATGAAGCGGTTCTTCTGCAGGTAGAGGATGGTCTCGAGCCTGTGGACGTCCTTCTGCGAGTACAGGCGGTACCCCGAGGGCGTGCGCGACGGGTTGAGTAACCCCTCGTCCTCGAGGTACCTGACCTTTGATATCGATAGGTCCGGGTATTGGCCCTGCAGCCGCTTGACTACCTTGCCGATTGTGAGGTATCCGGCATCGGGCATGGCTTAGTTCCCAGTCTCGATCCTCACGTTCTTCCGGTTGGTGTGGAAGATCATGCGGAAGGTGCCCACCTGGATGGTCGAGCCGTCCTTGAGCAGCGCGCGATTGACGATGGCGCCGTCGACCCACGTTCCGTTGAGCGAGCCGAGGTCCTCGATGGTGGCAAGGCCGCTCTCGAGGCCGGAGAGGTCAAGGCGCGCATGGCGGCGCGACACCGTCATGTCGTTGAGGAACACGGTGTTGCTGGGGTCGCGGCCGATGGTGACCACGCTGTCTGTCAGCTCGAACGTCGAGCCCATCTGAGGCCCCTTCACGATGGTGAGCGTGGGGTGGCTGGGGGTCGACGCGGCCATGAGGTCCGGCGAGGTGGCGTCCGTGGCGGGCATGCGGAAGATCTTGGTGGCTCCCGCGTCGTTGTTCTTGGTAGGCTGCATGTGCCTATCTCCCCTCTTGTTGAGTTTCCGTTCCATCATAGCGCTTTAGCGGCATGCGACGCAGTCCATCTCGACGAGCGCCCCCATGGGCAGGCGCGACACCTCCACGACGGTGCGTGCCGGCGCCGGCGCCACGAAGTAGCGCTCGTACACGCGGTTCACGGCGTCGAGGTCGTCCAGGTTCGCCAGGTAGAGCGTCGTCTGGGCCACGTCCGAAAGCGTGCAGTCCGCCTCGGCGAGAAGCGCCTGGACGATTTGGATGACGCGTTCTGTCTGGACCGCGGCGTCTCCCGCTATCAGCCGGTCGCAGTGCTCGGGGTCGATGGGCAGCTGCCCGGAGGCGAACACGAGCCTGCCCGCGGTCGTGCCCTGGGAGTACGGGCCGATGGAATCAGGCGCCGCAGGCGCGTTTATTGCATACTTCACGTTTGGCTCCCTCCGTTTGGGCCCAAGGGGCCGGCTTTTCTCGCCGCGGCGTGCAGGCGCTGCAGCGCAGACAGCAGCACGTGCTGGGGGCAGGCGAGGTTGAAGCGCTCGAAGCCGTCGCCCTCGCTGCCGAACACGTGGCCTTCGTCCAGGTAGAGCTGGGCGTCCTTTCGCATGAAGCGCTCGAGCTCGCGCTGGGTCATGTCCCACGCGCGAAAGTCCACCCACGCGAGGTACGTGCCCTCCAGCGGGCACACCTCGACCTCGGGCATGCGCTCGCGCATGAAGCCGCACAGCGCCTGGTAGTTGGACCAGATGACGCCCAGCAGCTGCCCCAGCCACTCGTCGCAGCGGGTGTATGCGGCAATGGTCGCGGGATATGCAAAGCAGTTGAGCTCCGTGGACGCAACGTCCCTAAAGCCGCGCACGAAGCGGTCGCGCACGCCCGCGTCCGGCACGTAGTTCACGGACGCCTGGCAGCCCGCGATGTTGAACGTCTTGCTGGGCGCGGTGCACACCACCAGGCGCGGCCAGTCCTCCTTGCGCGCGACGGACATGATGGCCGTGTGGCTGACGCCGGGCATGACGAGGTCGTCGTGGATCTCGTCCGCGACGACGGTCACGCCGTTGCGCCGGCAGATTTCGAGCACGCGCTCAAGCTCCTGCCGCGTCCACACGCGGCCGACGGGGTTGTGCGGACTGCAGAGCACCAGCATGGTGTTCGCGGGGTCCGCGGCCTTGCGCTCCAGGTCATCGAAGTCCATGCGGTAGCGCAGGCGGCCGTCTTGGCGGTCCTGCACAAGTGGGTTGCGGACTATGCGTCGCCCGCTCTTCTCCACCGCCATGAAGAACGGGTAGTACACCGGCGGCTGCACGATGACGCCGTCGCCCGGGCTCGTGAGCGTGCGCACCGCGTTGAAGATCGCGGGCACCACGCCCGGCGACGTCACCACCCACTCGCGCTGTGGCGTCCAGCCGTGGCGGCGCTCCTGCCAGCCAAGGCATGCGGAGAAGAACTCGTCCGTGGGCTCCGTGTAGCCCATGACGGTGCCGTCCAGCCAGTCGCGAAGCGCCTGCTTCACCTCCGGCGGGTTTTCGAACTCCATGTCCGCCACGGAGAGCGGCACGACGTCTGGCCCCAGGTCGGGCTGGTCGCGGTACATGAGCTCCCACTTTGCCGACCCCGTGCCGCGGCGTTGTGGCAGCGTCTTGAAGTCGTAGTGCATGGCGCACCCCCCTCGCGTTAGATGTTAGGAATTATATCCAGAGCGGGGCCGCCCCAATCACGCGCTACAGGGCGCGCCCGCCTATGAAGTCGGCCGACGACCTGATGAGGCCCCATTCAAGCAGGTCTGCCCGTTCAAGGCGCACGCGGTCCGGCTTCTGCATCGCCTCGAGCCACGGCACCTTCGTGCGCGCCGCGTCCCACAGCTCCGCAAGGCCCGTCGGGCGAACGCCCCTGAAGCTCAGGAGGCTGCGCCACAGCACCCGCGCGAAGTCCGGCGGCACCAGCATCACGTACAGCGGCGCGCCGCCCAGCTCTACCGCGCACGCCACCACGGGGATGTGGCCGTCGAGCATGAGGTTCGCCACGAGACCCGCGCGCGGCAGCGCGCCGGCGCCGCCCACGTAGTCGCCCAGCACGCGCGGCGCGTCGTTTCCCCACAGGACGAGCGGCACCAGGTCGTGGCTCACGTCCTCCACCTCGAGCCCCTCGTACGGGCGGAAGCCGCCCTGCTCGATGGACGCCACGAACGTGAGCCACGCGGAAAGCACCCCCGCACGCGGGCTCGCGTCAAACGCCAGCAGCTCGTGGTCGCCCGTGCGCGCTGCCAGCGGGATGGACGCGACGGCGCCGTCGCCCAAGAACACGGGCGAGAAGCCCGCGCGCCCCACGGACAGCGGCTCCGCAGCAAACGCGGCCTCGCCAAACGCCGCGACCGGGTCGCCCGAGGCCAGAAGCATCCGCATGCCTGAGGCGTCCGCCAAGAGCGTACCGTCCTCGAGCGTCTCCGCTACGGGCTCGGACGCCCCGTACGCCAAGGTCCTGAGGGCTCCCAGCTCCGTGCGCTCGAACGTCGCACCCAGAAGCAGGTGTTCCTCGTACAGGGGCCCCACGACCCCCGGCATCCTGTCCTTCTCGCCCATGAGACCCCCTACGAGACGAGCCCCGCCACGTCGTAGAACAGCGGCAGCGCAAATACGTTATAGGATGATACCCGATGCAGCCAACGGCTTGCGCGATACACGTCGCGCGCGACCGGCCGGCCCTGCTGCGTCCACGTCGAGCGGCCGAACGGCTGCTGCGCGCCAAGCATCGTGCCGGAGGGAAGCATCGTGGTGTGCCACGTCACGTCACGGCCGCGCACCACGCGCCCGGCGGCGTCCCACTGCGCCGTGACCACGCGCTTTGCCCAGAAGCAGTCAGCGTCCGCCGCCACGCGCACGGGCCACGCCTTGCGCGCAAGGCTGATGCGCCCCAGGTAGGTGTCGTACGCCCAGTCCATCAGGATGGCCGTGTCCTTGAAGCGGCCCTCGTGCGTGGCGCAGCCCAGCACGGCCGAGAAGAGCTGGACGCCCCAGCGTCGGCTCGATCCCAAAAACGTGGTGCCGGACTCGACCGCGCCGGTCTTGATGCCGCAGAGCCCCGCGTAGCTGCCCATGAGGTCGTCCGTGGACGCGAGCGTCTTCTGCTGGCCGCCGGCCGTCACCGTGACGGAATGCGTGGTCACGGCGGCCGCGATGAACGGGTAGTTCTGCAGCGCGTAGCGCCCCATGAGCGCAAGGTCGTGCGCACAGGAGTAGTGGCCGTCCTCCTCAAGGCCGTGCGGGTTCTTGAACTGCGTGTTCGTCATCCCGACCTCTTTGGCCTTCTTGTTCATGAGCTCCGCGAACTTGTCGACGCTGCCAGAGACCGTCACGGCGATGTTTGCGGCGGCGTCGTTTGCGGAGTACACGAGCATGGCCATCATGAGCTCGCGAAGCGTGGGCGTGTCCCCCGCCTTGTAGCCGGCGAGCTGCGCGCCGTCCTGGTACGTCATGTCCTGGATCGTGCACGTCTTGTCCAGGTCCACGCCGGAGTCCAGCGCGACCATGGCCGTCATGATCTTGGTGATCGAGGCGGGCGCCATGTGCTCCGTCGCGTCGTGGCTTGCGAGCACGTTGCAGTCCTGGTCGATGATCTCGTAGCTCTTGGCCTCCGTCACCTGAGGCTTTGCCTCCTCGGCTGCGGCAGGTGCCGCGGGCCATGCAAACAGGGCGGCCAAGAGCGTGGCCGCTATGATCACGATCGCTCTTCTCATCTTGCTAGTTCGCCTCCGAGGAACGGCTGCCCTTTTTCTTGGCGCTGCGCTCCGCACTGCGCTCCACAGCGGCCTCGCGCACGGCGGCCTCCTTCGCGGCTGCGCCGGTTGCCGCTGCCTCCGCGGCGACGGCGGAAGCGGGCGTGGGCTTGCCCTCCGGGGTCTCGTCCGTACGGTGTCCAAGCTCGAGCGCGCGGCGCTTGATGGCAAAGCCGCGCTTGGTGTACACAAGTGCCGTTATGAGCGAGCACAAAAGCCCCGCGTACACAAAGAATATGCCGAGCGCGGCGCGCCCGTGGCCCAGGCCGGGAAGCCAGCCTATGTCCACCAGGCCAAGGCCGTTGACCTTGGGCAGCCCCAGCAAGAGGAAGCTGAAGCCCGTCATGAGGAACGCAGTCGCGAACTTGCCCACGTAGATCACGTCCACCGGGCGGCGCTGGTACTTCTGCAGGATCATCGAGCCCGCAAACAGGTACGCGTCGCGGCCGATCACGAACACGGCCATCCACACCGGGAGCTCGCCGGTGAGCATGAGGCCGAGCACGCCGGTAAACAACAGCACGCGGTCCATGACGGGGTCCATGATCTTGCCAAGCCAGCTGACCGTCTGCGTGCGGCGTGCCACCTGGCCGTCCAGGAAGTCCGTCACGGCGGCAATCACGTAGAACGTGAGCGCCAGGTAGCGGTTGAGGTCGTTCACGAACATGTACAGAAACACGCCCGTCAGGACGAAGCGGCACATGGTGATCACGTTCGCGACGGTAAATATGCGGTGGGAGGGGTTGTCAGAGGTCCCCTCCGGTGCGGTGGTGCCCTGAGCCTGCGCGATCGCGGCGTCGCGACCGACCTGGTTCTTGACGGATATCTTGAAGTTCTCGCGCTTGGTGCCCAAGGGGTTTCTCCTCGTTTAAGCCAGTAACGTTGCTATGGTACCCGATTGCCCGCGTTTCTCCCAAACTCTGCCAAGATTACGCATGCGTCACGGCATGGCCACGCGCCCGCGGCGCACGGCGGCGGCGTAGTACAGTTGCGTCAAAGGGCGCGCCGCGGCGGCGGCATCGCAAACGTGGAGGTAACGCATGCGCTACGAGGTGGGCATCGGCACGCGCACGGAGGGCTTCGAGCTTCCGGAGGAGGACGTGATAGAGGTCATGCACGCAAACCCCGTGGCGGCGGGTCCCACGGGCGAGAAGGTCGTGCGCGCCTCGCTCGAGGCGCCCATCGGCACGCCGCGCCTGCGCGAGCTGGTGCGCCCCGGCCAGACCGTGTGCGTGATCACGAGCGACGTGACGCGGCCGCTTCCCACGGCGACGGTGCTGCCGCCCGTGATGGACGAACTCCACGCGGCCGGCGCTCGCGACGAGGACGTGCTCCTGGCCATAGCCCTGGGCAGCCACCGCCCGCAGACGCCAGACGAGCTGCGCGCGATCATGGGCCCGTACTACGGCCGCCTGTGCGTGCTGAACGGAGACTCGCGCGGGCTTGCGCACGTGGGCACCACGTCGCACGGCACGCCGGTGGACGTGCTGGCCGAGGTCGCGGCGGCAGACGTGCGCGTCGCCCTGGGCAACGTGGAGTACCACTACTTCGCGGGCTACTCCGGCGGCGCGAAGGCCATCATGCCCGGCTGCTCCACGTTCCAGGCGATCCAGGCAAACCACTCGCTCATGGTGGACCCGGCGGCACACTCCGGCAACATGGAGAGCCCCGTCCGCCTTGACCTCGAGGAGGCCTGCGCCATGGTCGGGCTGGACTTCATCGTGAACGTGGTGCTCGACGAGGAGAAGAGCGTGGTCTACAGCGCCGCGGGCGACTTCGTGGCCGCGCAGCGCGACGCGTGCCGCCACCTGGACGCGCTGTACGGCTGCGAGCTGCGCGAGTACGCGGACGTCGTGGTGGTGAGCCAGGGCGGCGCGCCAAAGGACCTTAACCTGTACCAGCTGCAGAAGGCGCTCGACAACGCGAAGCATCCCGTGCGCGACGGCGGCGTCATAGTGCTGGTGGGCTCGTGCGCGGAGGGCCTGGGCCAGGACACGTTTGCGCAGTGGATGCACGAGGCGCGGTCCCCGCAGGACGTGGTGGACCACCTGCGCCGCGACTTCCGCCTTGGCGGGCACAAGGCGGCCGCCATCGCGCAGATCGAGCTGCGCTGCGACGTCTACCTGGTCTCGGACATGGCGCCCGACCAGGTGCGCGACTGCTTCATGACGCCGTTCGCATCCGTGCAGGACGCCGTGGACGCGGCGATGCAGGCACAGCGCCGCCGCCTAGGCCGCGAGCCGCGCGTGCTCATCATGCCGCACGGCGGCTCCACGCTGCCGCTCATGTGCGTATAGCGCAAGCGCGCCCGCTAGCGTGCCTGGATCCTGAGTGGTGCGGATGGGTCTGACGGGTCGTCGCTCACGACGCTGTAGAGCGGGGTCCGCCACACCATGCGCTCGTGCCCCGCGGAATCTGCCGTGTACTCCTTCTGATAGCAGAAGCGGGGCGGCTGGTTAAACTGCGTCACGCCCACGTCGCCGCGACCACGACGACGGCACCGACGATCGCGTAGACGGAGCCCCAGCTGCTGTCAGGCGGGAACACCGCGAACGCGCTCATGACCACGAGCGCCCCAAATGCCACGAGCATGGCCCTGGCTTTCTTTCGCTTGTCTTTCCATCCCGACCTCCTTCGGCCGAAATTGTAGGCGGAAGCGTCGCGAAATAACACGACACGCATGTCGCATACGGGTTTGTTTTTGGTTTAAGACAAAGGTGTCCGCATCACAAACTAAAGTGTGGGCGTCAGATTGACGCGAGGGCTGGAGGACACATGGTCGACTACGAAGAGGCGGCAGGGCATTGGCAGGCAAGCGAGAAGGACGCCGTCCGCATGCCAGAGGCGGAACTTAGGGACGCGATGGAGAAGTTTGTTGCGAGCCACAGGGTGTGCGCGCTAGCGTGCGCCAGCTCTGACGGGTCGCTCGTGCGCAACACCCCCATCGAGTACGAGTGGTTCGATGGCGCGTTCTGGATGTTCTCGGAAGGCGGGCTCAAGTTCCGCGCGCTCGAGTCGAACAAGAACGTGTGCCTCGCGATCTTCGATCCCGACCCCACGTTTGGCCACCTTGCGGGCATGCAGGTGACGGGACGCGCGGAGGTTCTGGAGCCGTTTGGGCCGGACTACCTTGCCGCATGCGGGCACAAGGGCATCCCCGCGGAGAGGCTTCTCGCGCTGCCGTTCACGATGATGGTCATCCGCGTGAGGCCGACGCGCGTGGACATGCTGTGCTCCGCGTTCAAGGACGGGGGCTACGACGTGCGGCAGTGGCTGGAGCCGTAAGGCGAGCCGGGCAGGCGCCGCGCCGCCCCGTAGAAAGGCGCTAGAAAGGTGCCTTCGTTGAGCGGTGCAGCCTGATCTCGTCCACGACGGCGTCGCTGCGGTGCGTCAGCAGGTACTCGACGGCATCGGCCATGTCGTCCGGCTCGATCATGGGGACGCCCGCAAGGTCCGGCCTGGCCTCCCCCACCATGTCGGTGCGAACGCCGCCCGGCGACACCACGTGTACGCGAACCCCGCGCTCGTACACCTCGTTCGCGAGCGACTTGCTCATGCCGAGAAGCGCGTGCTTGCTTGCCGCGTACGCCGCCTGCATGGGATACCCCTCGTGCGCGACGACGGAGCACACGTTGACGACCTCCGCCGCGCCGGACTCAAGCAGCAGGGGCATGAGCTCGCGGCACAGCAGGAACGGCGCGCGAACGTTCGTGGCGAGGATGGCGTCCAGCTCCGCGGTGGTCGTGTCCTCCAGGCGCTTGCGCACCATGACGCCGGCGTTGTTTACCAGGATGTCCAGCCTTCCGAGCTCGCTTGTAACGCGCCGTGCGAGGCGAGCGATTGCGTCCGCGTCCGTGAGGTCACACGGCATGCAGTGGGCACGCGCGCCCCGCGCGTGGACCTCGTCTGCCGTCTGCTCGAGTTTCGAGACGGTCCTGCCCACAAGAACCACGTCGCACCCTAAGCTGGCAAGCCGGGTAGCGACTGCCCTGCCGATGCCCGAGCCCGCGCCCGTGACCAAGGCGAGCTCTCCGGAAATGTCGGTATGCACTTCTCCCCCAATCGACGTGCCCGAGAAGGACGGGCGGTTTTGGCCCATGCTAGACCCTCGGCGTGGCGAGCGCGTGGGCGAGGCCCGGCCGTTTGCCAGGCAATGGGGACCTCGTGCGAGACGGTGCACGTTTGCGCAGCTACGTGCAAGGTTGGGCGCCTAAGATTGATGCATCACGCGAACGAGTGCGAGGGAGGCTTCTATGGCGGACGAGACTTCGAGCGAAATGGACGTCGAGCTGGGCGACGACTACTTCATCACGCTCGACTACGACGACGGGACCTCGGAGGAGTGCGAGGTCATTGGCATCTTCGAGCACGACGGCGGCAAGTACATCGCGCTGGGGCCCGAGGAAAGCGACGACGTGTACATCTACGGGTACCGCGAGACGGACGATGGTGGTTTTGACCTGTTGGAGCTGGACGAGTCCGTGTTCGACGACGTGAGCGCCGCTTACCTGGCGATTCAGGACCAGCTTGAGGGCGAGCTGGAGGGATAGGACCCGGGCGGCTCCGAGTTCGCTGCGGATTTGGCCCGCGCGGCGTGCACGACTCCTTGGGAGAAACAAGCAAGACTCAGAAAAGCTTCCTCCGCAGCCGGCGACCGCTAACCAGACCCAAAAGACCTGCGCACGTCGCTGCATCGACTGTGCCGCATCCGATACCGGATGCGGCACAGCTTACATAAGCCGCAGCAGCTTGGGGTAAACCCAACGCTCCATCCACGGCTCGGCTACGTTTGCGAGGACCTCGTCCTTCTCGAACCAGCGGACCGCCTTGTTCTCGTCCGGCTTCGGGCGGATGGGCTCCGCGGGGTCGGCCTCGATCAGATACGTCAGGTTGAGGTGCAGGTGGCTGCACACGTACGCGCCACGCTTGACGTGGCCGTTCACGCACAGCGCCTCAAGCGAGACGGGCGACGGCACGGCAAGGCGCGCGTGCGCAAGGCCAGACTCCTCCCCCACCTCGCGCAGCGCCACGCGCGCCAGGTCAAAGTCGCCGTCCGCATGACCGCCCAGCCATGCCCATGTGTCGTATATGCGGTGGTACGCCATGAGAACGCGCGTGCGATTTGCATCGACCACCCACGCGGACGCCGTCAGGTGCGCCACGTCATTTTCGCGCGTGCTGACGTCGGGGCAGTCGCGGCGCTCGAGCCAGCGCAGAAACAGCTCCTGATCCTTCTCTTCCTGCTCGCACGTGGGCGAGAAGTGCCTCACGTCTGCCACGAGGCGCTGCCTCTCGTGCGCCCGCGCATCTACCGAGTCGCGCGCGACGTTCTGTCCTGCATCCTGCCCAAATGACATCCGTTCACCTTTCACGTACCAATCGGGGGGGTAGCCATGCTCTGTAACCCAGACGAGCGGTGACCCCGCACAAGCCTACTCCAAACGAACGCTGCGTCAGGCGCGAACCCCCCATATTCTTCTACGACCAAAGCGGACGCGGCCTAATGCCGCGCCCCTGGTACGATGCTAAGGGTAGCAGCTCACTCGCAGGTCTCGCGTACCAGCCTCTGTCCGATCTGGTAGGCGTTCTCCAGGTCCCTCGGGAAGTTCTTCTCGCGCGAGAGCCTCTTCTTTTCCTCGTCGAAGCTCGCCATGTTGTACTTGGAGTAATCGGCTACCTGCAGCGTATTGTGGCACGGGTGATGACGTACAGTTTCTTTCGCACTTTTGAAAACCGGATAGCCGCATAAAGAGGCATGGCCCCGTCTCGGTACGATTGGAAGCGACCAAGCAAACCAACGGACCAAGGAAACGGGACCATGCCACACGAGATAGTATCATTCGACGAGCCGAAACTGCAGGAGTACCTCGGGGAGCTCGTGAGGAAGACCGTCGAGGACGCCCTCAACGCGCTGCTGGACGCGGAAGCCGACCAGATCGCGAACGCCGGTCGCTACGAACGCACCGACGAGCGGCAGGCCTGCCGCTCCGGCCACTACAGGCGCGGCCTGACGACGACCTGCGGCGAGGTCGAGCTCAACGTGCCGAAGCTCAGGGGCGCGACCTTCGCGTCCAAGGTGGTCGAGCGCTACCGCAGGCGGGAGAGCTCCGTCGAGGAGGCGATGATGGAGATGTACCTTGCGGGCGTCTCCGCCAGGAGAATCCAGGACGTCTCCGAGATCCTGTGGGGC